>Ga0209542_10003721_pt1 | contig 32271 bp, 43 predicted proteins | sample RifCSPhighO2_01_FD_184028 | JGI IMG/M metagenome (GOLD analysis project Ga0209542, IMG submission 184028) | Soil microbial communities from Rifle, Colorado - Rifle CSP2_plank highO2_0.1 (SPAdes) (version 2) | ecosystem: Environmental > Terrestrial > Deep subsurface > Rock core/Sediment ... | reverse complement strand
ATTTTGCGATAAACCTCCGCCTAAAGATATGTCGAAGATAGGTACTTGGATTGAAATGCAGATGAAGAATTAGTTGGAGCTATGAGCGAAGCGAATTAACTTGTTCTTTAATTTTAGTCTGCTTTGCAGATATGTATTTTGAGTTGTCTTAGGGAAAATTTTTATGTTTTCTACCTCAAACATTTTTTTGTCTTATATCTCAATAATCTTGCCTTGTCGGCCGACGTTGATAACTCGGGTTTTACCGATGGTTTGTTCGAGACCGGCGGCTTCGTGGATGTGACCGTGGAGGAGAATATCCGGCTTGAACTCTTTTATGGCTTTGGTGATTGATTTGCTGCCTGGAAAGCCGGAGAATTCGGAGATTGAGTTGGAAGGGTGCATGTGTGTTACCATGATTTTCTTTTCTATTCCTTTCAGCGAGGTGTGGGCTTTTTTGAGTGTTTTGAATAACTCTGATTCTGAAATAGATGCAGGGCCGATATCTGCTCCGCCTGCACCGAAGAATCCCACTTTGTCGTACGAAACGGCGTATCCGTGAATGTTTTTTACTCCGTAGAGGGATGCAAGGAAGTCAGCAGTTGCGAATGAATCATGATTACCTGGGATAATGAGCACTTTTTTTTGTTTGTCTTTGAAGGGTTTGATAATATCTTTTGTTTCGACGAATCCCACTAAATCTCCACAGAGTACTACGAGATCTACGTTTTCTTTTTCTGCCTGATTCGCTAGTCTTTTTATTTGCTTTGTATCACCATGTAAATCTGAGGCTGCGAGTATCTTTAGTTTTTTGGACATGCTCTTTTACTGTAATGGGAGATTATAAGGCTTTCTTCTTTTGGGAAGAAAAGCATTTAAAGACGATTCTTCTTTTCTTTTTATGAAGTGGTGGGTGGTTTCTTTGGTTGTTCTTGTGGTGTTGGTTGGACTGTTGTTTGGCTATTTTCTTTTCTTCTCTCCAGGGTATGGTGCTGCGTATGACGCGTTGCTTGCTAGTGGGGAGTTGCAGAATCCTGTGGCTTCTTTGAGTGTAGAGGAGGCTGTAGCGCAATTTGATGAGAGGTATGTGTATTATCTTTTGGTTTTGATTAAGGCTTATAATTTGCATAATCCTCCGTTGAGTGGCGATACTCCTAAGTTCAATGTGGTTGTAGAGGATGTTTCGTATCGAGTGGTGGTTGATGGCGGTGTTATTGCTGTGGAAAAAGGAAATTTTGAAGAATCCGACGTGGTCATTTATTCTACTCGCCTCGAGTTGGTTCGAATGCTGAAGGATGAGAGCTATACTAAACAATCGTTTGGTGAAGGGTTGTCTCGCATTGAGCTTGTTGCAGATTCGACTACTCTCGCTTCGAAAGGTTATTTAGGAATGTACAATGCAGTTAGCGATGGTAGTGTAACTGGTAATGTTGTACGCCTTTATACGGGGTAGTTGTCACTGTTTAATGTTGTTTGACATTTGTTACTCTTCTGAATGACAAATGAATGGAAATGTTTAAAAGCTGATGAAGTGGTTGGAATATATAGGTTTAAACCTATATATTGCACATGGTAGAGGAAACAAAAGATAACTTTGACATATTCTTCAGGCGGAAGCCAGCTTTGATGTTGGTAGCACTAAAGAAAATGGCTAGGGCACGATATGGTAGCTTGTTGGCTAAGGAAGTGGATTGTACGTATAGCCACGCGGTTAAGATATTGCAAAGTCTTGAGAGACTGAATTTGGTGGCGTTTGAGAAGAAGGGACGAATTAAGTTGATAAAACTGACTAAGCGGGGACAGGAAATTGCGGATAATATTGAGAATATCAAGAAATTGATACAATAAGATGGTTTTTGACGAATTGCGTGGAAGGTTAGAAGTTGTGCATATTGATAGGATTCGTTTTGGAGATCTTTGTGTTGGAACTTTTGAGGGAAATGAGGTTCTTGTTCGTTACGGTCAACATCATGTTGGTAAGGATTGTATTATTCGCTTTTCTAATAAACAAAGATCTGAACTACCCTTTAGTTTTTTTATAAGTTCTCATATTCCTCCAGGTTTTCGAGGACTTGGCCCCTATGACTATATCTTAGAGGGAGTTGTTGATCTGGGAGAAGTGTACAATAAACCGGCTCGTGCCATGGAAACACTTTTTGGTCGTTATCGTCCGGGAGATGTTTTTTCGTTGTTTTATTTACCTTATCCATCCGAATCACGAAGCCATCCTAGGTTTCTTATTACTCCTTGGGCCGTTCGTAGTGATTATGAAAATTCTATTGCTGAATCTATAGACCATCTTCTTCCTGATCCTTATAAATCAAGTAGAGTGGTAGTAGCCAAAGATGGCGATTCTTATAAAAATCTTTGTTCGAAAGTTTTGCTTTCTCGATTTAGAGGTATTGAAATGGAACCATTACAACATTAGTTTTTTAAGAAAATGGCTCCGAGGGGTTCTCACAGACTTCGTCCGTGGAAACTCCAACTCTTACGAGTTGTAGTATTTGAACTGTTCAAGTCCTTTTTGATGGCTCCGAGGGGCACTCGTGAACTTGCAGTTCCCGGTTCCGTAAACTCTTACGAGTTTCCGTATTTGAAAATCCCCTCTCTACAATGGCCCCGAGGGGATTTGAACCCCCGACACCTGGATCTCTCCTTAGCATTAAGAGTCCAGTGCTCTAAACCAGGCTGAGCTACGAGGCCATGGTAGAGAGAAAGAGGGACGGTTTAAAAAGATATTGTGGTGGCTTTTTGGGAGTAATGGAGATGTTAGAATTCCTGCGCTCTTTCTTTTCTTAGTTCCATCGTGGCATAATAGACTCTTGTCTGTTTATGTCAAGGAACTTGACAGAAAACCACGTCCCTTTAGGGTGTGGTCGTTCCTTGAGCATCCAAAGCACGAGTGCCTGTTTCAAACCCCATCCCTTTAGGGTGGGGTGGCACATCGTGCTTTTGATTTTTTAGTCTATCATACATTTTAAGAAATTCTTCACGTAGCTTTATAGTTAGTACTGCTTTTCTCTCTCTTTCTTCTTCTGTTCTAGGTATCGGAGCATGATATATTTCAGCTTCGCCTGTGTGCAGGTATTTGGACATATACTTTGGAAGCTAGAGAACTATAAATTTGTTTCGTTTTTGAAATCTATCGGTAGACACGCCAAGTGTGTTTGCATTTGGTGCACTTGTAGAATTTGGTTTCTGATTCGTCTGATGAACGGGTTTGGAGTGTCCAGAAGAACGCCTTATTATTGTCGCATTGCACGCATTTTATTTGGACTATGGGATAGGTATTGGCATCGGTTTCTTTTATGACGACGATGCCTTCTTTGTTCTTTATCTTTTCTGAGGCTTCTATTTTTATTTTCTTTTTTACTTTGTGGCCGCAGCTTGCACAGGCGGCTTTTCCATCTTTGAGAAGAATTATACCGCCACATTTTTCACAAAAGTCCATGGTCTTTCAGAAGGCAGTGGTGGTATTTTAAGGTTGCGGTTAGTTGAAAATAAGCCAGATGTGTTCTAGTAGAAGAGTAATGAGCAGTACATATGGAAGCATAAAAATAATCTTTCTGTTTCTAGTGTCTTTTATTAGTTTATAACTATTTATTATTACCGCAAGAAAATAAGATGCCAATCCCATATTTACTATATTGAGGATACCGTCAATTATATCCGTTTTAAAACCCGTTTCTTTTCCAAACCAAACATATGCATTTAGTATATTGAGAAGAATTCCTATTATAAACACTATAATTGCATTTCTTTTCGTTGTATAAACGACCATTGTTGCGGTGCATAAGATAGTTACTATGATTATTCCTATACTGATTATAAATGGAAAATCTTGTGAAAGCGAGATACCATTTAAAAGAATTTTATCTTTCCATACTATTGCTAAAATTCCTAATCCCAGCATGTATAGAAATGTCAGAATAAACTCTCTTTTTTCTTTCATTAAACAACTATATTTTCATTCTTTAACTATTTAACGACAGAAGCCTCGTTGATCAGGGGTTTTGAAGGGCTCAAAGAAGATAAGCTTTATCCAGCCCAATAGAGGTATTCTGAATACAGCTTTTCCTAGTACGGTGTTGGTATCGATGTTTTTTTCTAGTTGTGCGATTTGATCGGGGTTATGATCTCCTTTGGTTTCTAAGGGTAATTCAGATACGATTCGATGGATGAGTGGGTATTTAGTGGGGGCGGTGAAGATGATTATGTCTCCTTGTTTGTAGGCTGCATACCCCCAGACAAATACAATATCTCCTTTGTTAAGACCGTTTTTTAAAGGATATGACGTAAACTCTTCTTTTTCAATTCTTCTTTGTTCATACCATCCGGCGTTTGAGTTCCACCAGCTTTCAAAAGAGACTTCGTGGTACATGGAACAGGATTCGACGACTACTAGGGGGAGAGATGATCCGGTTATCAGTGTTAGTGTCGGAAATATGACAAATTTTATGAGTATTATCATGAGAACAAGGGAGACGAGCCATGAACTCCATGTATCTTGTTTTAGAAATTTCCAAAATTTTTTTAGTTGTTCTTTCATGGGTGGGGGAGAGAAACGGCATTTTTAAATAGTGTGGTTTTCTTTTACAGGTATGCTTGCGGGTGTGATACTGGCAGTCATAGGAATTCTGTTGTTTGTAAAAGGTTTTGCCATCGTATTGTTTTCTAAACCGGTGCGTTCTTTCACAGGTATTTTTCTTAAAAGTGATGATAGAATGAGGTTGACGGGTATTATTATGCTTGTTGTGGGGATCATTCTTGCGATTATAGGTTTTAGCATAGGGTTGTATTAGATTTGGCTCGTGTTAAATGATTTCTTTAAAGACCTAGATTGACAACTCTTATAAATCCATCACACATGGATAAAAATACGCAGTAGTCATATAGTGGTACTATCTTTGCTTCCCAAGCAAATGTCCCGGGTTCGATTCCCGGCTACTGCATACTAACGCTGCTTGGTGTTGGTGATAAGGAACAGTTACTAAGACTTTTTGTGAGCGTATAAGGCGAGGGCAGTGATAATGAGCATGAAGGTATCTATGACGAAGCAGGTTGAGCAGATTTTTTTGAGTACAAAGAATTGGATGGAGAGGAAGTAGAGTGAGCCTAGGGAGCCTAGTAGTGTTAGAGCTATGAATGTCTTTGATGGCTTTTGTTTGTAGGAGGTGAGGTAGATGATGAAGAGGAGTACGAAGGCTATGAATCCCAGATCGCTGACGGGGATGCCTGCGATTGCACCATAAGCTGATTTTTGAACGTCATTACAGGCAGCACCGAAGACGCAGAAGGTTGTTTGATGGAAGTGATTGGTGTAGGCAGTGTATCCTGTGAGGATTATTTCTGCTATGATTAGTATTCCAATGAGTCCTTTTATGAGTTCCATGTTTTTTGATGGTTAGGAGGGTTAATAAGGGTAACGATAGCGAAAAGGTTAAAAAGTGGGAGATTGAGGGATGGGGATGGCTCGGAAGTCGAAGGTTATTGTTTGTGAGGATCATATTCCGCGATTGACTTCTAATCATGTTCGGTGGAATGCTGAGACGAATAGAGATATTGATGGTGTGCTTTATCATATTCTTTGTGTGAGTAATACTTCTATTGCTAGTTTGTTTAATGCAGTGAGTGGTGTGGTGAGGGGCGAAACGCATTTAGAACCTCAGCAGTCGTTTCAGGGTTTTTTAGGAAAGAATGAAAAGTATCATTTATGGTGTGCTACCTATAAGACCAATACTCCTTCTCGTTTTGTTGATTTAAGAATTTGTTCATCTTTGGAACGGACAGGTGTCTCTCCTGTGTATGTATTTCACGATCCTTATTTATTGCGAGAGTATCAGGGACCTGCTTTGGAAGAATTAGGGCTTCCGAGCAGTTCGGTGCTGCAAGATTATGTTCGAGGAAGATACGATCTCCTTAACATTAGAGGAATGGGTATGGCTTTTGAGGCTGGAAACGCTGCTGCGATTGTTGAAAGAAATGTGAGAGAATCGGGACGAGTTGGAAAACGTTTATAAACGCCTTTTTTATTGATAGTTTAGAGATCGCGTAGCTCAGCCTGGTTTAGAGCACTGCTCTGATAATACTATATCAGAACGGCAGGGGTCCCATGTTCAAATCATGGCGCGATCATTACTACTTTTTGTTCTATGTTGAACTCTGGTTTTTTCAGATTTTTCTTTAGAAACGATTCTATATTTCCTTTCTGTTTTGTATATTCTGTATTCTCTGTGATTAATAAGATTTGTAGCAAGTTTGTTAACTCTGTAAAGGTAGTGGCTTTTACTGTGACGCTGAAGATAGTTTCTTTTTTTGGTAACTTTTTTGTTATTTGCTCATTAAAGTAGTCGTACTGAAATTCTTGCAGTGTTTTGTGGGCATAGTCAATTAGACTTTTCATAAATTGGGAATTGGTGTTATAGACTAGTATTATCTTTCCGTTTTCTTTTACACATTCTGTCATCTTTTTGAATGAGTGTTCTTGAGTGTTTGTATATCCAAAGTGACCCCATACATGAGATGCTAGAATAAGATCATACTTTTCTTTAATCTCAGCTGATTCCCACGCAGATTTGATGAATGTTATTTCTTTTTCATGATTGAATTCTTGTATGTCAATTAAAGTGATCTTTTTTTTATTTGGTTGAATTGCTTTAGACAGTACTCCTTTATTACTTCCTATATCGAGTATAGTCGTGTTTTCATCTATTTTTATTTCTTTTTTTATTATTGCTAGTATTTTTTCTTCTTCTTTGGTTATTTTTTTGAATTTTTCAAATAAAACTTCCATTTATCGTAGTCGGGCATCAGCGAGAAATTCAACGAAGAGGAGGTTGTTTTCAATGCCGTAGCGCTTGAGTGGGAGATTGACCGGGAGGGTTTTGGTGTAGATCTTTTTTGCTCCGATTGCTTTGACTTCGTAACCTCTTTCTAATTTAGAGACGAAGATGTCATCGACCGAGGTTATACCTGGCGCGGCTAATTCATAAATGAGTTTTTCTCCTAATCGCTTTACGGTTGATTTAGGGGTGCTTTTGGGTAGTGAGGCAATTTTATTTAGTTGTTCTTGGGTTAATTGTTTTTGTGGAATGTGTTGTATTTTTTTTTGTGGTTGTGGGCCGGCAATTTGAATTCGTATACCATTGGGGGCGGTTTGCACTTCAGTATTCATTTCACGCATTTGTTTTTCAAGCATTTTAGCCATGGTGTTTATCATATTGTTTAACATATTATCGGTAGGAGTGAGATTTGTGGGAGCATTGGTTTGTATATCGTTTTTTCCTAGCAATCCATAGTCTTCGGGATCTTCGGTAAGGTCGGCAACGTCGGAACCGCAGTAGGGGCAGAAACTATATTTCTTGCTCATTTTCTCTTGACAAACTTCACATCTTTTTCCTTTTCCAAATAGCATGTCTTTAGTGGACTTTCTTTCTTTTTAAATATTGTGCAGGGTTCACTTCGTGCGCTAAGAATGAAAGTTCTGCCGTAAGGGACTTGAAGGGCTGGATGTGTGAGTGATGTAGTATATGGAATGTGCTTACTTTTCTTCCTTCTTGTATTCCCGGTAAAAAGATAAGTGCGACTAGGGCTCGTGAAAGTGCTGCAAGGAAAAACACGATAAAGTAACTGGTAGCTTCTTTGGGAAGGTAGTTGAGCAGGTAACCGCCTATGAGTGAGCCAATGAACGTGCCGATGCCAACAGCGATATTTAGGTAGGCGACTCCGGTTCCGCGGTCTTCTTCTTTCAGATTTTGATAGGTGATGTTGGTAAAAGCGAGCACGAATGCTGCATTTGCTAGACCGGCAATGAATTGTGGTATTATTATGAGGAGAAGTGGTGTTTTGAGTAGTATCCAGGCAAGCGGGGAGAGGATGAAACAGGTGTTTGCTATTATTAAAAGAGGTTTATTTCCGTAGGTATCTGAGAACTTTCCTAATACGGGGGTCCAGAGTAAATAGAATACTGTTGAGCTTATGACGACTAGGGTGTATTGTACGGTAGTGTAGTGGAGGATGTTCAACATATAGACGGCGAAGAACGGGCTTGCAATCATTATAGCTAGGTTGAAATATAATTGGTATTTCATAAATTTGAGGAAGTTGGGGTTGTTGTTTTTTACCTCTTTGAATGAAGTGGTATAGTGTGAGCGAGGAATGGGATGAGGACTGTATTGTTTGAGTAGCATGGTGAGCGAGAAGAGTCGACTTATGGCTGCTATGAGAAAGAGCGCTATGAAACCTGCTATTGCTTGATTGGTTGATTCGGCTAGCAGTAGTATTCGTGCTCCGAGTAACATAGCTACGATTTCTATGACTCCAATTATTATGTTTCTTCTGGCAAAATAACTTCCTCGTTCTTTTTCGGGAACGAGATCTCCCATCCAGGAAAACCAGGCAGGATGGGCAATGCCGCCGAAAGCTGCCAGTAGTGCGTAGAGAACGATGAAAGGGACGACTAGAGGTATAGTGTGTGGGTAGAGTATTTTTATGATTGCAAGGGCGGCGATGGGCAACCATGTGAGTGCTTGGAAGAGGACGGCGACTAGTACTATTTTTTTTCTGCTATATGTTTTTATTAATTTAGAGCCAATGAGCTGTGCAATAGGGCTCGCAATGCCTGTTAAGGAAGAGAGGAATCCGATGTCTTTTTCGGTTGCGTTGAGTTTGAGGGCGAAGGGTGTGATGTAGTTTACGGTTATTCCGGATGAGATTGCTGCGGCGGAACCCTCGGCGATACTTTTAGTGAGCGCTTTTTTATTCTGCCCCTCTTGTTTCATTCTATGTTAATGAAATGGAGATTAATAAAGGTTGTTTCTAGAGGGTTGTATTTTTTATTGTGGAAAGGGTTTGCGGACATAATCGGTAAGTATTTTTTTTATTTTATCTATGTACGCTCTGATTGTTTGACGTGCGTTTGCTCTTCCTGATGCGGATGGAATTAGGTGGATGAGGTACGCGTGCTTGAGCGGTTCTCCGAGGGGTGTTATGTGCATCTGATGTGTGGTGAGCTGGTTTTGATATTGTCCTGTTTCTGAAGTGTTTTCTATTCTTTTTTGTATATTTGTATTTATTTCTTCTTCGTGTGTTCCCTTGTCATAGTTTTTTTTCAGTTGTTTATCAAATTCTGGAGATCGATATCCCCATTGACCTTGGAAGTAGATTGCTAGTGGAAGTTTATTGAATCCTGTTTGCTTTGTGTTTATTTCTGTTAGGCGATGAGCGAGTGTTGCTGCGTCGGTTATTGCTTGCGTGCGGATAGTATGTCTTTCTGTTTCTAATCTTGTTATTTCTGCTTCGTATTCCTTTATTTGGTTTCCTAGTCCTTCTGGGAGATTGAGCGATTGTAGTTGTTCTGGAGATAGCTGGTCTAGATGGTGAGCTACTTGGTGGTAGCTTAATTGTATTGCTATGTTATAGAGTTGTCTTGCTGCTTCTGTTGTTTTTTTCGTGTGCTTTTTTTCTTGCTCGTATTTCTGTGTTTGTTCTTCCATATCTTTTTTTATTTTTTGTGTTGTTTCCCGTTGACTTTTCAGTTCTTGGTCTTGGATGTTTAGTAGCTGTTCAAGATCCTTGTATAACGGTGACTTTTTTACTAGTTGTTCTGTACTTCTTCGAATAAATCCTTTTTTGGTCATTATTTTAGGGGTGGGGAGAAAGATTTAAATACTTGTATACACGTGATGGGATATACAAAAAAGCTATACCATGACAGACATATTTGATGCTATGATTATGTGCAAGGAATGCAAACGCGAGATGCAATCCACGATTGTCGAGAAGAGTGGGTTGGAGTTGCGGGCAGTGAAGTGTAGCTCGTGTGGTGATATGATTATTCATCCGGCTGATGTGCAATCATACGCTCATTTTAATGATATAAAAGGGAAGACGTTTACCGTGAAGTTGCGGGCGGTGGGCAATAGTCACGCGATTAGTATTCCTAAAGAGATTGTTTCGTTTTTGGATGAGATGAAGTCAGTGCATAAGGAGATGAACGATATGGTTCGATTATGTTTTAAGGATTTTGATACCTTGAGTGTCAGATTCGGGAGTTATGGCGATGGCAGATGAGAAGAAGAAAGAGATAGAAGTAAAGGAATTGAAGTTGAAAGTAGTTGAAGCGCTGCAGGATGATGTATACAAAGGTGTTGCACGTATTGATCCGCAGTTGATGCGAGCCTTGGGGCTTAATCGAGGCGATATTATTACTATTAAGGGTGCTCGGGAAACGGTGGCGATTGTGGACAGAGCGTATCCGGCTGATGTGGGAGAGAAAATTATTCGAATTGATGGATTAATTAGAAGGAACGCTAAGACGGGTGTGGGTGAGCAGGTTTCTATAAAGAAGTCGGTGGTGAAGGCTGCGACTAAGGTGGCTATTGCTCCTGCGCAGTCGGGAGTGACTATTCATGCTGACCCTGAGATGTTTAAACAGGGCTTGTTAGGACGAGCACTAATGAAGGGAGATATTATTTCTCTCGGTGGGGTACATAGACGGAGAGAGCAGATGCATGAAGGTATGCCTGATTTCTTTTCTGATTTGAATGAACTGTTTGGACAGAATTTTGGGTTCCAAGGATTCCAACAGATTAAATTTATGGTGGTGTCTAGTAGTCCTGGAGGAGCAGTTATTATTAGTGATGATACTGAAGTGGTGTTGCATCAGAAAGCGGTGGACATTTCTGAAGATGCGGTTCCCGAGGTAACGTATGAAGATATTGGAGGACTGACGGATGAGGTGAAGAAAGTTCGAGAGATGGTTGAGTTGCCGCTGAAACATCCCGAGGTGTTTGAGAAATTGGGGATTGAACCACCCAAGGGTGTTTTATTGCACGGTCCTCCCGGCACAGGGAAAACATTGTTAGCAAAGGCGGTGGCTAATGAGTCAGAGGCGAATTTTATTTTATTGAATGGACCGGAGATTATGAGCAAATTTTATGGGGAGAGCGAGAAGAAAATCAGAGATATATTTGATGATGCGGAGAAGAATGCGCCCTCTATTGTGTTTATTGATGAGATTGATGCTATTGCTCCTAAGCGAGAAGAAGTGCAGGGGGAAGTAGAGAGGAGAGTGGTGTCGCAGTTATTGACGATGATGGATGGGCTGAAGAGTCGGGGGAGAGTGATTGTTATTGGAGCGACTAATAGAGTTAATTCTTTGGATCCTGCTTTACGACGACCAGGGAGGTTTGATAGGGAGCTTGAGATATCTGCGCCTGACAAAGAAGGACGGTTGAATATTTTGAAAATTCATACCAGAACTATGCCCTTGTTGAAGGACGTTGATTTGAAAGTGTTGGCTGGAAAGACTCATGGATTTGTCGGGGCCGATTTAGCTTCGTTGACTAAGGAGGCGGCTATGAACGTACTGCGAAAATTGTTGCCTGAGATGAAAATGGATGATGATGAGCCAATACCTACCGAAGTGTTAGATAAGATTGTGATTGCTGCGATTGATTTTGAGGATGCTTTGAAAGTAGTGAGACCAAGTGCTATGCGGGAAGTGTTGGTTGAAGCTCCGAATGTGAACTGGCAGGATGTGGGAGGATTGGAAGGGACGAAGCAATCGTTGAAGGAGGCAGTTGAGTGGCCGTTGAAACATCCTGATGGATTTAAGCGATTGGGTATTCGGCCACCTCGGGGAATTCTATTGTATGGTCCTCCGGGTACGGGGAAAACGTTGTTAGCAAAGGCGGTGGCTAATGAGTCAGAGGCGAATTTTATTCATGTGAAAGGTCCTTCTTTGTTGAGCATGTGGGTGGGCAAATCGGAGGAAGGAATTCGGAAAGTATTTGAAAGAGCGAGACAAGTTTCTCCGTGCATTATTTTCTTTGATGAAATTGATTCTCTGGCTGGAAAGCGGGGTGTTGAGAGTGGTACGCGGGTGACCGAGCGGGTGTTAAATCAGTTGCTTGCTGAGATGGATGGACTGGAGGGACTGAAGGATGTGACGGTGATTGGAGCTACCAACAGGCCTGATATGATTGATCCGGCAATGTTACGACCAGGGCGATTTGATAGAATTATTTTGGTTGATGTGCCTGATGCGGAAAGCAGGAAGCAGATCTTTGCTGTACATTTGAAAAATACACCTTTGTCGGCGGATGTGAAGGTTGACGAACTGGTTGGATTGAGTGAGGGCTTTGTAGGGGCAGATATTGAAGGTTTGGTTCGGGAAGCGGCGTTGACTGCTCTTAGGCGGGATTCTGGGGCAAAGAACGTTACTAAGGCTGATTTTGATGATGCCATGCGGAAGGTACGACCGTCGGTTTCACTAGATACAGCGAAGCGGTATAAGAAGCTTGAGGAATTGTATTTGAAGAACGCTAAGGCTGGGTTGGAAGTTAATTCGATGTATACGGGATAGGTTTAAATAGTTAATTTCCCCCCCCATAAATGAGAAAGGTTTTTGTTTCTTTGTTCTTGGCAGTTATTCTACTATTTTCTATGTTAATTGTACAAGCTGATGGGGATACAGCTCCATCGAGTGGGGGTGGCGGAAGCGGTTCAGTAGGTGGCTCAAGTTCAGGGGGCGGTGGCTCGGGTTCGGGAAGTAGTTCTTCGGAAAGCGGAGGGGGGTCAGGTAGTGGGGGTTCTTCTTCGCAATCATCGGGTGGCGGTGGTGGCTCTGGAAGCTCTTCTTTAGTAACTGGTGGAGAAAAAAATCGTTTTGTTTACGATTCGACTATTTCAAACGTTGTTTCAAGCTATAGCTTTTCCATAAATTCAGAAGGTAATGTTTATGTTGCAGATACAGGTGATAGTAAAATTCAGATATACGATACTTCTGGAAAGATAGGAACTATAAGTCAAGAATTTCAACAACCAACTGTGGTTTATGTTGATAAAGATGACACTATTTTTGTTATAGATAAAAAGATTTCAGGTGAAGTACGTCTCGGGAGGGCTAGGAAGTTTGATAAAGGTGGAAATTTGTTGTTTGAATTTCAAGGTGCTGATAGGATACGGCTACGCGAAGGAGAATACGAGTTTAAGCCAGGTGAATATTTTAATTTCCATCCCCAAGCGATAGCGATTGATTCAAATGGGAGGGTCTATTTTGCTGCTCCGGGAAATTTAATTTTAACATATTCAATTTTTATATATAATTCTGATGGTACTCTCTACAAAGGTTTTGATGATTCGAGATTTAAACATGTTTCAGGTTTGGCTTTTGATAGTAATGATAATTTGTATGTAATTGATCGCTCAACCTACGAGATATATGTTTATGATAAGAATCTTAATTTTGTTAAGACAATATCTAATTCTGGAAACGGTGGTTTTCATGCGCCAGAAGACATTGATTTTGATTCTGCAGATAAATTATATGTAGCAGATGCTATTAATCAAAGAATAGAGATTATTGATTCATCTGGCGATTATTATGCAACAGTAGGCGGAAATGGAGCAGGTAATGCTAATACTCAATTTAGTATCCCGGTTGACATTGAGATTTATAACGACAAATTGTATGTCTTGGACGACAGAAATAATAGAATTTAGATATTTTCTTCTGTTCCCTCATCTAGTGGTTCAGGAGGTGGTGGTGGTTCTGGTGGGCAAGCCGCTCAATCTGATTCTTCTTCGGGTGGAGGCGGTGCTGGTGGTGTTGGATCTAATGAAAATCCTCCGATTTGCAACGGTTGTATGCTTGATGATACTTGTGTTCCCATTGGATATAGACATGAAGGAACTTATTGTAATGGAAATAGTGAGTTTGTTTTACAGTTAAATGCTGATGTTTCTTGCCAGAATAATTTTGAGTGTTCAACAAATCTATGCATAGATAGTCGATGTGTAAGCAGTGGTCTGTGGCAGAAATTCATTAGATGGATAAATAGATTATTTGGTGATTAGATAGGAAGGGTGAATCCAGTGGGTTCCAACCGATATCTATAAAAGCTATATGTGGCTGTGGTGACTATGGAAAGCAAGCAGATTACACTGGAAGAATTGTACTCCAAGTTAAAGCATTTGGAGAGAGTTCTGCAACAAAAAGGAGTCATAAATAGGTTGGAATTATCTGAGAATAAAGAGTTGGTGAGTGATTGGCCGGAACAGGCTATGTTTCTTGCTGACGAAGCACTGTTGGGAAAAGACTGGCTTTCTAAAGAAGATGAGGAAGCATGGGGCGATTTGTAGTTGGTGATATCGTTGTTATTGCTTTTCCGTTTACTGATCTGTCTTCTGTAAGAAGAAGACCAGCATTGGTTTTATCTGTTCTTGAGGGTGATGATATCGTTATTTGCGAAATAACCTCTGTTATAAGAAAAGATTCTTACGCTGTTCTCTTGGAAAATGATGATTTAGAATCTGGAAAATTAAAGGTAAGAAGCATAATCAGACCTAATCTTATTTTGACTATTGATAGAAATAAAATAAACTATACTTTTGGCAAAGTTAAGGATTTAAAATTACGAGAAGTTTTTGAAAAACTTAAACTTGTTTTTAAAATGACCTGACCTGTAAAAAAGAATGATTTAACTGTTTTAAGAGATTATTTAGTTAAGGCTCTGAGGTTGACTATTGTTATTTTTCGCCTATATTTTTATTAAGCTTGGTTTTTTCTTGGTTTCATGAGCGCTCACTTGTTGCCTATTGATTTTTGTAAGCGGTTATCGGCTAAATTATATGATGATGATTATTCTCCCTTGGACGACCAGTATATTAAGAGAGGTCTCAACGATACTTCTTTTTATGAACTTCCTTTACAAGAACCTTTTATTGGTTATGGTCACGATTTGTTAGCTTTTGATTTTTTTATTTCTCCTACATCTTCTTTTCAGTATTCTTTTTCTCTTGGCTTTAGGCTTCCGAGGGAAGATATTTCTCTCACTAGGGTTTTTAGCAGGGAATTGCTTGGGGACATCCAAACTGCTCGTCGTTTTGGTAGAGGTTTTTCATCTATTCATTCTATTTGTTTTGGACAGCGATTGGCTGTGGGAGGAGAGTATCAGTCTCGTTCCATGGTTGTTAGTTTAGCTTCGGATCAATCAACTAAAAGGCATGTGCTAGATTTCTTTTCAGTTATAGATTATTTTTTCAATCATGCACGGGCTCGAGGTTTGGTGGAACGGAAGTGATTAGTTGGCCATTGAGGCAGAGAGTGCGTTGACAGATATCTGTAAGAACTATATATTTATAATCGCTATGAAACGTGGGAATGTTACGCTGCACGAATTGCTCATAGAGTTAAAATAATTGTTTCCCGTTTCTTAGTATGTCTTGTATAAGGGCATCTTTTTGTTTGAGATCTGTTTCTTGGAAGAAATGAATATCTAGTTTCTTCTTATATTTTTCTGCTTTTGTTTCTAATTGTCTTCTTATGACTTTTTGTTTGTTTGTAGATAGCTCTTTTTTAGTTATAATTGCTAGGTCTATGTCCGATTGTGACGTGTAGATGAGCTTTGCATAGCTGCCAAATAAATATACTTTGTCTATTTCTTTTATCTTTGTGAGTTCATCTGCTAGTTCGACTAGTAGATTAAATATATTGTGGGGCAGGTTATAGTTAACATATTCTTCTCTTAGCTGTTCAAGTAGTAACTGCATTGCTTCGTTTTCGTAACTGAGGGCGTAGAGATTTTTCTTTTTTGTTAGAATTTTTAAGGATTGAAGTTTTCTTAATCCAGCATCAAGTGGAAGATTATTCATTCCTATTTTTTCTTTGAGTTCTTTTCTCTTGTATTTTGAGCCCGGGCTAATAAGAAGATAGGTCAGTATTTTTATTATTTTTTTATTAATTAGTTGTGTTATCATGGGATTTGAGTAGTTGAGATACTTTTTTCAGATAGAGGATGACTATTTCATTTAGGAACTGTTCTGCTTTTTTTGTTGCTTGTTCTTTTGAGAAAGAAGATCCCGTGTAATATTGTGTTTTTGTTCTTTGGGCGTGGGCTTCTTCTAAATCGTTTGCTAGTGTGAGAAATTCTTTGTACCCTTGTTTTATTTGTCTTTGCAGCCAATTATCTTTTACAAGAAGAGACATAAGAGTAATTGTTGTGTTATGTACTTTGAAATCTACTTTTATATTAAATTGTTGAGCAAGTAGCAGTTTGGTTATGTCGTGCATAGCATAATAACCTGAAATAATTGACCATCTTGGAAATGTTCTTCGAGTGAATTGTGCATGTTTGAAATTATCCTTATACGAATTTCTAAAAAAAAAGATATATCTTTCTCTCTCTGTTTCAATTATTGTTGAGATGTACTTTTTTCTGAAGTAATATTTTATGTTCATATTTTTACTAGTTATTTGGTATTTTTATATCCTTTTGTTCATTAAAATACTAAAAAAATGGTACCTTTTTATTGAGCGGTTGTTATTATCGTTTCTTTTTTTGAAATTATAATGGTGTGTTCTGCCTGTGCTACCGGTTTTCCTGAAGATTCTACGAGCTGGGTGTAGTGATGGAGATTGCCTGCGTCTTCGAGACGTTTGAGGGCTATGACTGAGCGGGAGCCGTGGGATTTCACGAGCCAGCGTGCGCAGAAAGGGAGCGTGTGGTAGGTTTCTTGTATATATTTGAGAAGCTCTCGGGCAAATGGATCTCGCACGGCGTTTTCTGCTTGGAGGTGATAGATGGTGGATGGTTTGCCTTCTTTTACTGTTCCTGAGCCTGTGGTTGTAAATGGCTCTATGGCGTAGATGCCTTCTTCGAGGATTTCGTTTGTGGGGGTTTCTATGTTGGGAATGGAAAATCCAGCATGGAGGTTGTAGTGTTCTATGGAGTGACCGGAGAGGTTGATTATGGGTTGTACTTTTTTTTCTTTTATTGCTTGCTCTATTGCTCCTCCAAGTTTTGAGAGGGAGAGATTGAGTTTTGTTATTTTGAGTGCGGCTTTGAGTCCGGCTTCTGCTGCGTCTATGAGATTTTGGTTTTCTTGGTTGTTTTCAAGGTCTAATGAGAGGGCGGTGTCTGCAGCCCAGCCGTCGAGATGGACACCGATATCTATTTTGAGCAGACCGTGGGCGGTTTGTTCATCGTTATAGATGGGAGTGGCGTGGGCGGCTATTTCGTTTATGGAGAGGTTGACGGGGAAAGCAGGCTGTGCGCCTTTCTTTCTAATGAACTCTTCTATGTCTTCTGCTATCTGGAGGAGAGGCATTCCTTTTTTGGTGATTGAGCGGGCGTAGGCAACGGTTTCTTTGGCTATGCTGCCAGCTTGTTTGAGTTTTTCGATATCTTCTTTCATGGCTTTTAGGATTCTTTATGGTTTATATATGTAGCATTTTTTGTTTTGGAATGTGTACGCAAATATTTATATAGCTGGTTTATTTTGGTTTTTTATGGCTATACAGTATGTGCGAGCATTGGTAGTATTGTTGGTTTTCTCTGTCTCGGTTGTTTCTGTGTTTGCTTTGGTGGAGCAGCCTGCTGTGTCTTTATTTGCCTCGAACTTTGATGTGTCATCTTATTCTCTCTATGACTCTTCTTATTTGGAATCGTCTTCAGCTAGTTATTATACGACTTATACTTCGGGTGGAACGGGTTCTACGGTAGTGCTGGTGCCTAAAGTGCCGTTTGATATACGAGTGACGAGTAAGGGTGGCGGCGGCGTTATAACTGGTGAATGCAGTGCAACGGCGTGGGGGCCTAAGCCGGGTGGTGGTTCGTTTACGTTTAACTTAGCTAATCCTGGTGTGAATGGATATAGGACTGTTACTTTGCCTGTTGGCACGTATGATATTGCTATTTCCTGCCCTGGACATATTCCTCGGTCGTTTGATGATATTGTGGTGACTTCACCGATCAAAAATAATATGGATGTTTCGGTCAATAAGGCTTAGAGGAGATACGTTTTCTTAGTTTTTAATTTTAGTTTGGCTTTTCAGAGATTCTTTTGTAAGGGATTATTCTTTGAGATTATATGTGCTGATTATTCCTTTGAGGTTTGAGAGGTAGAGTCGGTTACCTCGTATGTCTGCGAATACTTGTTCTTCTAGAGATTGAGGGTTGTTGTACGCCACTGGTACGGGGGGTAGTCCCAGAGACTTGGTTTCTAAAAATCCATTTACCGAGAATGGTCCATAGAGACTATTTGCTTTATCTTCACTTGAACGATTCCAATTCATTCTATTTCCGTCTACTATGCGGAGGTCTGCTTGTGTATCTGAAATGGGATAAGCAACGATCACTTCGGGTTTACGGTCTCCGTTTAGGTCTATTATGGCTAGCGGTTTGTGTATCGTTTCAGAGCCTGTTTTGTATGCTGTGTATATGCCTCCGACGAATAGTGTTAAACCAATGGTACCTCCAATTATTTTTCTTCTATGTTTACTTGTCAAGCTTCCTATTCGGCTTGTTCGTGATTGTGTTCCATAGTCTAATGGTTCCATGATGTTGATAGGTAGAGGATGTATTTATTCTTTTTTGTTACTTATTTACTACTTTATAGTTACATTAAAAAGAAAGGTTTAAATAGTAGGGATGTGTGTGGGTTGCATGGAAGATGATGTAAAAAAGGCTCCCTTTTGGAAGGGAGGATATAAAACTGAGGTAGGGTCTTACCTTGTTTTAGCTGGGGCTGGCTATTTAATGCTGATGCCTTTACGAAATCCTCTTGCTTCTTTAAAGGAATCAATGTATATGGGGAGACATGCGCAGAAGAGTGTTACTGATGTAGTTCGCGGCGGTTCGGAGGGAATGAGAGCAGTCAAAACGCTTGATGATGCGCTTCGGGTTGTTGATGCCGCTTCTGCTTATAATGCTGAGGCAAAGGGGGCTGCTCGACAGTATATTGAGCAACGGAAAGGACTTCTTGTAGAACTGGGGAAGGTCTATACTGATGGTGAACAGGTTGGACGGGTTGCTCAGCGGGTAAAATTGCAACTTGAGGGTATGCTTAAGCAAGGGTTTGATGTGGGTAACCAATTAAAACCAGAGGCTATGAAGGAGATTGATAAGGTTATAATTAGACTGTATGGTATGGATCCAGTGAAAGCTATTGAGAAATCTGAACGGTTAAAGGAATTTTATGGAGAGGCTCGTAAGTTCTACGATAGTCGTGAGAAGAATGAACGGACCGTTAAGGAATTTTGTGAGTATTTGGGTAAGGTAGAGAAAGAGTCGAGTGAGAAAAATGAATCGCTCAATCGGTTGTTTCCTGATGTCATTGCTCGTGTTAAAGAGGGTTATGAAACTGAAGGCGATCTATTTAATGCAGGGGACAAAAGTGTTCTTGGTATGAGAAGGGATGTTCCGGCTACCCAACTAGGACAGGTTAAGAAGCAGGTTGGCGATTTTAAGAGTCACGTTGATGAAACACGAACTTCAGTGGGTAGGGAAGTTCCTTTGCAACCTTATGGGGATTGGAACTGGGTTGATGTTGCTTTGAATCCGGTGACTTTAGCTCTTGGTGGGGCAGCAGTTGTTAAAGGTGTATCAAAGTTGCTTCCTGGATTTATTGAGAGTCCTATTCGGAATGTTCTTGCTTTGCCCTTTACTGCTGCTTATGAAGGCGCGAAACGACTCGGTGGTTATGGAAAGAGGTTTGTTTCGTATGCAGGCGAAAGATTAAAAAAGGCATCTACTGAGTCACTAGATGGAGAACGACATGATTGATAGAAAGAAATTGAAAGATGCCGTTATTTGCAAGGAAAGCGATAGTATTTTAGAGGTATCTAGAATTTTGCGTGACACACGGATGAGACATTTAATTGTAGTTGATTCGGCTTTGAAACCTCTCGGGGTTATTTCAACTGTTGATATTAATAATAGAGTTGTTTCACAACAGAAGAATCCTGAAACTGTTACAGCTACAGATATTATGACTCATCCTCTAGCGAGCGCTGAGGTATCTTCTACGTATGATGCGGCCTATAAACTGATGATTGAGAAAGAAACCTATTCATTGCCGGTTACTGAACAAGGAAAGCTTATTGGTATTCTTGATTTTAATTTTCTCTTTTCACAGCTTGGAGGAAAGAAACAATGAAGAGTATTCGAGATATTGTCAATAGAATGCCTGCGACGAGAAGTCAGTTGGAAGATGCTGTTTTAGGTTATTCTCCTGCTATTAAGGACGCACTTGATCGGAATCCTGCCTATCGAGCGGTTATTAGCGCTGAAAGTGAACGAACGTTTGATAAATACGGTACGTATTTAGGTGGACTTACACAGAAATTGAGTGCTGCTGGTCACACTGCCGGCTATGCTGCTGACGCTTGGTTAGTTACTGGAGACATTGTTGGAAGTCTGGGTGGAAAATTTATTAATCTGCTTGCTCAGGTTCCAGAGAAAGCGTACAGTATTGCGTATGGTGTTAAAACTGGTAATTATCTTGATTCATTGCAAAATATATTTGAGGGAGTTTTGAGCTATCTGCCTGGTTTGACGGTGGTTGATCAGGGATTAAGTAGGATTGTGCAGAAACGGATGATCAAAGATGCCGTGTACAATATAGAGGAGAGATTGGGCATTGAACATACTTCATGGTATAAACGGGCAGCACGAAAGATGGATTTGGCATATACTGATGTCGAAGATAGAAGTGCTAATATTGTTCGTCCTTCTGTTCCGGCTCTCGCATGAGACACTCCTATACAGCTATAATTGATGGGGATTTTGAACTATTGCATATTCATGATTTAGATAATCGTCCTGAGGTTCTTTGGGGAATGAAAGAACTGGAACTTGCAAAGCGTGATGAATTGGTTAGTCCAGATGATTACCTGCTCGTTGCTGATTCTTTACGAACGAGCGTTATTAGTTATAGTCTTGGTGGACTTTCTTTTTTGCTTGAGGAATATAACGATAGAAAGGCGTGCTGAGTTATTTGCCGCGGAAGATATATATATATGATTTCTAAGTAGTGGTATGAAGAGGAAGGAAGAGATTGTTTCTCGGTGGATTTTACGCTCGGTATTGATGTTTGTGTTGGTTATTTTTGCGTATGTGATTGTAGCGCAACAGGGGTTTATGGGAGTGCAGTTGGGGCCGGATTATCAGTATGAACAGGGAAGTTATCCTTCTACACAGCCTTCTTCTACTCAGCCTAGCACTTATTCTGGATCCGGATCTAGTTATGCGGGTTATACGGCTAAGTTTAAATGCAGATTTATTCCAGCGACTACTACTAATACACATGGTATTGAAATTTATGATCCTGCATTTGCCGGTGGGAGGACACTTGTCACTGCTTATGATCATTGCGTGTATGAGAGATCTGGAGTTAGGTATGATTGCGATCCTACGAAGACTTATGCAGCTGGTTCTGCTGCCCTTGCTCTTCTTCATGAAGATATACGCTTAGAATTTGGTTGTGCTCAAACTCAGCAGTGTGCTTTGCTGGGTGGTGCTAATAATCTTATTCAGTCTGTTGATTGTATTTAAGTGAAGTTGGATTTTTTGTAATTACTTTATTTTTTTAATCTTCGTTCTTTAGGTATGTAATTGAGTATTGTGTTGCCTTTGGAATAGCCACAGCCTACTGCATCTTCGTGATATTTGAGGATAATTGGTCCGTGGGGTGCTTGGATGGGAAGGTCGAGACCACGAATCCAGTCTCTTAGCTGTTCTTCGGTGAGCTGGAGTACATTTTTAGTCAGCTGCGTGTTTAGGAGTTGCGTGGCGTCTAATGAGAGACGAAGGTAGGACGATTCTTTTTTTATGAAGTATTGTCCGATGAGCTCTATTCGTACGTGTCTGTTGAGTTCAACGATTTCATCTTTGGAGAGGGAACCAGAGAAGGCTCGGATTTTTTCATTGCCGGTTTCTATGAGGAGATAGGGGAGTTCTTCAACGCCGAATTGCTCGTTGAGTGTTTCTATTACTTGTTTCTTTTCTTTTGATTTGAGGAAGGAGATCATTTGAGTTTTTCAATTTTCCAGTTTAATTCTTTTGCTTTGTTAAAGAATAGTTGTATGTCATTGTTAATGGGAATTAAGAGTTTTATAGGGTGTCTTGTTTTTTCTATTTTTATTTCTCCAGCTAGGTATGCTTTGTGCCAATCATAAAAATCTCCTTCATATTTCCATGCTTTGTTTATTTTTTCTGTTATGATAACTACATCGATATCACTTCCTTTGTATCCTTCATATTCTTCATCATATACTCCAAAATTTCCATTGACTAGACTGCCTATGACGTATGCTTCTTTTATGTTATTTAGATAGCTCTTTTTTAGTTCTGATAGAATTAGATCGTGGATTTTTTTTTGATTTTTGTAAGGTGTCTTGTTTGGCTTCATTTGAGATCCTCTATGAGGGTGAGCTTGGAGACGAAGAACCCTTCAGTGTTATTATCTTGGGGGTAGATGCGGCAGGTTTTTTGTACTTCGGGGTTGAATGAATCTGATTTCCAGTTTGTTAAACCGGGTCGGCATTTTATTGGAAGTGTGAGGGATTCTAGTTTAACGGGGAAATTTTTTAGGGCGAAATTTATAACTTCTTCGTTTTCTTCAGGTGCATGAGTGCAGGTTGAGTAGACGAGAGTACCTCCGACTTTGAGGATTTTGAGAGCGAAGGCGATGAGTTTTTTTTGCTGTCTGCTGAAGTGGTCTATCATTCGTTCGTTCCACATGTCGAACGTTTTGGGGGAGGAACGGAGGGTGCCTTCACCTGAGCAGGGGGCGTCAAGGAGGATTTTATCAAATCTGAATCCTGTTTTTTCTAGTTTTGCACAGAGAGCGATAGCGTCGATTTTGGTGACGATGGTGTTGGTTGCACCGCAGCGTTCGAGATTTGCCGCGAGAATTTTTATTCTATCTAGTTTTATATCATTGGCTATGAGTGTTCCTCTGTTTTGCATTGCTGCTGCTATTTGCGTTGTTTTTGAGCCGGGAGAAGCACAGAGATCTAGGACGAATTCTTCTGGTTGGGGGGAGAGGGCGAGGACGGACATCATGGAGCAGAGTTCTTGAACGTAGTAATACCCGAGTAGATGTTCTAATGCATTGCCTAATTCTCCGGGATTGAGCCATTGGTCTATGAGTAGTATTTCAGGATGCTGGGGAAAGGGCTGTACCATGTTCCATTTTTTTGAGAGGCGCTGTTTGAGTTGCTCTGCGGGCATTTTGAGGGTGTTGCAGCGAATGTAGTTTTGTGGGGGTGTTTGGACTATGTTGGTGAATGCTTGGAAGTCTTGTTCATTGGGCATTAGTTTTTTGAGACGTTCTTCGAAAAGGGGTTTGAAGGATTTGCTCATCTACGAGGCAGAGAAGAAGAGAATTTAAATACTTGTTTTCTTTTTGTTTTTTAATGGCTAGAAAAAGAGGCGTGCATTTCACGGGTGGAAGAAATATTTCTCATACGTTGTTGATTTCTCTTTGTTTGTTTGTGGTTACGTTGCTTGTTGGCGGATTACTTTTGCAATTCTTGTCCTTTACTGGTTTTGCAGTGTTTAAGGACAAGCCCATTGTTACTCTTCCTTCGACTTCGTTAGGAAAGGAAATCGTGGTAGAAGGATTGTTTTCTGCAGGGCACTGGGATCCGATTCCTGGCGGTCGTGATGGTGGGCCTCCTGAGTTTTTTGTTGTACAAAGTGAGCAGGAGTATTATGAGTTACAGTTTAAGAATGATCCTACTGAATTTAAGCAGGCATTAAGCGAGGGCGATGTATTTGTTCGTGTGAAAGGGCGATCGACACAATCAAATAGTAAGAAGAAGATTGCTGTTGATGAAATTAGTTTTGCTTCTTCTAGTTCGATAGTAGGATTTGAATTGGTAAATACCAAGACGAACACGGTGCTTATGCCTTTGACTGCTGGAAGCACTATTACGTTAAGCCAGACAGGAAGGGATCTTGCTATTCGAGCTAGTGTTGTTCCTTCGACGGTCAATAATGTTAAATTTGTGTACGATTCTAGTAAATTTACTGATAGCACTATTCCTTACCAGTATGTTGTTTCTGCTGTGAGTGGTATGCATACGGTTAGCGCGACTCCATATACGTCTAAGAGTGCTAAAACAGCAGGTTCTTCTTTAAGTGTTTCATTTAGCATTGTTGATGATCTTCCGAAAGAGCAGGCACCTCTGGCTCCTGTTTTAACTGGTTCTTCATCAGGTTCTTCTCAAGTTAATTTAGCTTGGAGCGATCTTCCGAATGAAGCGTCCTATACGCTTGAGAGAAGTTTGTCTGCGGCGAGTGGCTTTTCGGTTATTGCTACTTTGGGTGCTAATGTTGTTTTGCATACCGATAGTGGTTTAAATTCTGGAACTACGTATTATTATAGAATTAAGGCGAGTAATAGTGCGGGTAGTTCTGAGTATTCTGCGGTAGTGAGTGTGACTACTGCTCAGGAAACGGTACCTGCTTCGCCTACTAATTTAGTTGGTGCGGTAGATTCACCTTATCAAGTTAGCCTGAGTTGGACTGATGGTTCGACTAATGAGCAAGGATTTATGGTTGAACGTTCTTTATTGAGTGGCTCTTTTTCAGTTATTGCCACGGTAGGTGCCAATGTGCAGTCGTACAAAGATGCTTCGGTTAGTGCGGGTAGTTCTTATAGTTATAGAGTTAAATCTTATAATGCTGTTGGAGCTTCTGTTTATTCTAACGATGTTAGTGTGACCACTTCAGCTGCATTGGGCACGTATTCTCTTACGGCGGTTCCTCAGTTGTCCAATAAACCTTTAGCTAGTGCAAAGCTCTATCTTGATTTTGATGGTGATCCTGCTCGGACGTGGAGTGGTTATTCTTTGCCTGCCACTCCGGCGTATGATACTGATGGAGACGTTTTGACATTTAGTAGTACCGAGTTGGCAAATATTCAAAACATTTGGAGCAGAGTTAGTGAGAAATATTCTGGATTGCAGGTTGATGTGACTACGATTCATCCTGGTAGTTTTGCTGATAAGCGCGGTATGCAAGTTGTTATTGGTGGGTCTGGTAGCTGGACGGGCGGTACCTATGGGGGAGTTGCTATGAGTGGTTCTTTCTATAATACTGCTAGTAATGCGGTGTTTAGTTTTGAGAATAATCTTGGGAATGGAAATGTGAAGTATGTAGCTGAAAGTATTGCTCATGAGTCGGGACATTCATTTGGTTTGAATCATCAAAGTACGTATGATTCGACTGGTACTCGAACACAAGCATATAATACTGGGAATAGCTTGAAGGCTCCTATTATGGGCAACAGTTATTCGGCTGCTCGCGGTTTGTGGTGGAGGGGAACAAGTAATTCAGCTACCACTATTCAGGATGATGTGGCTGTTCTTTCTGGCACTACTAATGGTTTTGGCTATGCTGTTGATGATCATGGGAATGGGGTTTCTTCAGCTACACCGCTTAGTGTTTCGGGTATGAGCGTTAGTGGTTCTGGTGTTATTGGGACATTGAGTGATGTTGATGTGTTTTCGTTTAGTACACAGGGTGTTGTTAGTTTACAGGGCAAGGTTGTTGTTAATGGTCCGACGTTGGATTTGAAGTTGCAGTTATTGAATGGTGCTGGTGGAGTTGTTGCTGTTTCAGATACGACTACTCTTGGAGAGAGTATTAGTATGACTGTTCCCGCTGGGACGTATTATCTTGCTGTTTCGAGTCATGCTGCGTATGGAGATTTGGGTCAGTATACGATTAGTGGTAGTGTGAGTTAGATTGCTCGTTAGATTTTTTTGCCGGAAGATATATATATATGATTTCTAAGTAGTGGTATGAAGAGGAAGGAAGAGATTGTTTCTCGGTGGATTTTACGCTCGGTATTGATGTTTGTGTTGATTATTTTTACGTATGTGATTGTAGCGCAACAGGGGTTTATGGATGTGCAGTTAGGACCGTATCAGTATGAACAAGGTAGTTATCCTTCTACACAGCCTTCTTCGACGCAACCTATTACACAACCCCTTAGTTATGTATGTTGCGCTTTTTATAGCCCCTGTACTAATTTTACTTGGTCTCCCCCTAATGGATTGAGATGGACTAAGGATTCGAGTACTTGTTTAAAGTGTGGTGAGGTTCAGCATTCAAACAAGGATGTCTGTGGCGCTCTTCTTCCTCCTATCACTCGAGATCTTTGTTTGACTGATGCTGCTATTGCCTTTGATTTTTGTTTGGATGGTTGCTATAAACAACCGATTGAAAAGAGATCGACCTGCTTCATTGGGTGTGTTACTGCGTATGATACAGCTGAACGTAAGTGTTATGGATAACTTTCTTTGATTTTTAATTAATGTATTATGGGTAACTAGGTTGTTACTTGCGTTTCATCTAATTTTCTGTTATATACCTTCTGATCATCGTTTATTGATTTCATTGTATTTCTATACAATTCTTCGATGGTTGTTCCTCTTCTATATAGACTTATTGCTCTGAGTGCGAGCGGAAAATATTCCCAATGTTGAAACTTGTGAGCTATTCTTTCGATGCATTCTTGCAAAGGTGTTTGATCAGGAGCAGTTAGGTCTTCAAGGCAGATTCGATTTAGATGTTGTACTTCTCACTCCATTTGTTTTATGTATCCTTGCTCTATCATATCTTCTTTTGTATTTTTTCCTTTATATTTCCCTAGAATGACTTCTTTTGCTCTTTCATGTACGGTTGTCATTTCATTCTTTTTTCGTGTTTTGCCAGAGACCGAGGATATTATCTTCGGTATCTTTAAAGTAGGCTGCGATGCCCATACCCTCTACAACAAATGGTTCTTTTATGAGGGTGCCTTGATTCTGTTTTATTGTTTCTATGGCTTGTTGCATATTTTCAACGTTGATGGTGATTATAGGGGATTGTATTGGAGGGGTGCGTTGCATCATGCCGCCGTTAATGAATCCGGTTTTTTCTGGCATGTATGTTTTTTCGTTTGTCTGACCTGTTCTGAGGATGGTGTATTTCATTGCTGGCATTGGTTGAATTTGCCAGTTGAAACAGGTTTTGTAGAATTGTTGTGCTCGTTCTAGATTTTCAGCCGGGATTTCGAAATGTACTACGCTATCCATTTCTTTTTTAGGGGTATATTGTTTATATAGTTTGTGCATCGTGAAAGTGGTAGATGGAGATTTCGTGTTTATACACTCTACGGACTATTTCTGCCAGTTTTTCTGCGAGAATCACGCGATGACAACAGAGGTCTTCGTGCAATTGTGTTTTGGGATGGGGGCAACAACAGTGTAACATTATACCGGTGTTTCTTTGTCCTGCGTCGAGGCGGAATGCGTCTCGTGCAAGTTCATTGAGGAAGGGTTGTTGTTCTTTTTTGTTTAGATGTGTGAGGTATTCCTCTTTGCATTGTTCCCATGGAAGAGGTTGCTTTTTGTATTCTCCTACATGGTACCAGTGTGCTACTAGTTCTTGTGGAGGGGCGAGTGAAGGTATCCAGTTGTCAAACAGAGATTCGTATCCCTGTTCGGTTTTTATTCCTTTCCACAATCGTTCGTCTGGATGTAGTCCGGTTGTATCTGAGAGTCTTGAGAGAGTGAGTATTCTTCGTAGACCCTTTTCTTTGTGGAGTAATCCATCAGTTACTCTTCCTGTATAGAGTGGCATGGTCTTTTATTTTACAGCGATTATTTAAATACTGTTGTATCTCCTTATTTGTATGGATGGATTAGTTCATGCGGTGCTTCTGTTTATTCATGTGGCTAGTGTTTTAGTGGCTTTGGCGGCTGTGTTGGTGATTGATTATTTGCATCTCTATGGTCTTCGGCATAAAAAATCGAGAGATACTATCATTCCTTATTATTCTTTTTTAAGTTCTCTTATTATAGGTGCGTTGGTTATTATTGTACTGAGTGGTGGTATTCTTGTGTATTTGAATCCCAGTTTTTTGGGGAAACCGTTATTTTTACTTAAGATGGGTTTGTTTTTTGTGTTGTGTGTGAATGGCTTTTTGTTGCACAAGATTGTGGAGCCCGAGTTACTTGAGCCGGGAGAGAGTTCACCTGATTATGTTGATCGTATACGTTTGCAATCCTCTTTCTTTGGCTCGATTTCTCTTACTACGTGGTTAGGTATTTTTATTTTAGCTATGACTAAGCAGTATGGATATTCAGTAGGGCAGTTTTTGATGGTGTATGGGGTGGTGTTTTTTGTGGTGTTTACTGTCTCGATGATTTTGGAATTGCGATATACATGAGACAGTTAAGCTTGTTTGGAGAACTTGAGAATAACCCTTTGTTTTTGGTTCGACCTTCGACTGATATTGTATCTGTTGCTTCTCTACTCGGTGACCGACTTGATCCGAGGCCTCTTAGCGGTAAATACAAGGCTCTTTGTCTTTTTCATCAGGAGAAAACTCCTTCTTTTTTTGTCCGACCTGCTTGTAATGACTATATATGTTACGGATGCAAGGCAAAGGGAGGTCCTTTATTACTTGTATCGCAACTCTCTCTTATACGTCCGGATATTTTCTTTTTTTCTTATGAAAGTCAACGTTCATTTGTAGCTGAAGCATATAACGATGAGATTAAGCGATTTGAGCGTCAGTATTGTTTCAATCTGGATTTAGATTCTTTTGTCTGTTTTATTTAGAATAGTTTCTGCTGTTTTTGATTTTCTACGGTATCTTCAAAGGTTTTGTTTTTGAGCAAAAGGATTTGATTGGCGATAGGTTTTATTTGTTTGTCTATGTAGTGGTCGTAGTCTAGTTTGCTTTTTTTGAGTTGTATAGGTTCGGGACCGTTTTCTGTAATGTAGTATTGGATTATGTTTGATTCTAGGAAAGGGAGCTTCCGCGCTGCCTTGACGTGGGGGGGTGTGGTTTTGGTGTATTCCGTGAGGTTTTTTCGTATTGATTTGGTATAGATGAGTTTTTCATCCATTTTTCCTGCGCGGAGTTTTTTGATGTAGTCTTTTATGAACGATTCTATGGGTTGGTTGTGGAAGAGTTTTAAGAGGAGTTCTTTTTGGAATTCTTGTGCAGCCTCTGTCCAATCACCTCTAATTGCTTCTAGACCCACTATATCTAGCTCTTCTTTTCCATCTTTCATGAGCAGACCCGCGTATCTTTTTTTTGCTGCTGTTTCTTCTTCTTTTCCTCTGACAGCTGGAATCATTAGGGATATGTAATTCTTTGAAAATTGGAGTTCAAGAAACGAAGTGCGATTGTAGTGCTTTTTTATGTACTCTTTGTAGAGCGTGTTGATATGCTCTTGTATTTTTATACCTGTTTGATGCACTGATTCTTTTGACTCCCTTGTTTCTACGAAGACTGAATCAGTGTCCATGTAGATGACTTTGTAGTTTAGTTTCTCTATTTCTGTTGCTGTTAGTTTAATGAACATCTGACCGAAGTGTGTTATGGCATTGGCAATTTCCATGTTGAAATAACGACAGTTGGGAGACGCTAGTACCCCGAAAAAACTGTTCATAATTATTTTTATAGCATACGATGATAATTCTCTCTTTTCTTTTTTTGCTTTTTCTCTTGCTTGGTGGAGTTCTTCTATAATGCTAGGCAAGATTCCTTCTTGGTTTTTGAAATGTGCTCCATTAGGAGAGCCTATGGTGTTTTTTGTTTCTTCGGTATAGGATGCAGGGTCTATGTTAAAGGTGCGTATGATGGAAGGGTATAGTGATTTGAAGTCTAAGACTGCTACCGAAGGGTAGACTCCAGCCTTTGCAGAGAACACATATCCTCCTTTAATTGGCGATTCTTTTTCGTTGTAGGATGTGGTTGGAGAGACAAGATTTCTTCTATGCGCCTCTTTTATATATCGTGCGTCAAAGGCAGCAATCGAGGCGGTTAGTCTGTCTAGTGGGAGAGAGGTGAGTTGCGAGCGTTCAATTGCTAATTCGAGTATTTTTGTTTTTGTTAGTATGTTGTAGGCTAGTTTGCAATCTTGGAGGTTATAGTCAACTAGTTTTTGATGGGAGGAAAGTGATTTTGTTTTGTATAGTTTCTCTATTTCGTCGTGTCTTCCTTTTCCTTTTAGGAGCTTTCCTTCTTTTAAGAGTGCTTGGGAGACGTCTTCTAAGGTGTAGGTATCAAAATCTGCGTTTCGTATTGAGGGAGCTTCTTGGATGAAGGGGTCTTTGATGAAGTTCATGCCGTCTAGCACCTGTCTTCCTGTTAGGGTGGCTGATGAACTTTTGAAGAAATTTTCTTCTAGCCTTAGTTTGAGGTTTTCAGTGGTTCTTCCCCAGTCTAGCATTAACTTATTTTTTTGTGCGAGTTTTTTGAGGTAGTCTAAGTCAAAGTCAATGATATTCCAGCCGGTGATTATGTCTGGATCTAGTTTTAAGAGTTCTTTTTTGAATTGTTCGAGGCAATCGGATTCGTCTTTGCACGAGACTGCGTTTTCTAGTTTTTTGTCTGATATAATGAATACTTTTTTTATTTTTTCTGCGTAGATGCCTATGCAGTAGATTCCTTCTTCTCCTGACTCTATATCTATGGCTGCTAGTGTTAGTGTGGGTATATATTCCGCTGGTTGTATGTCGGGATTGTGATATACTCTATCGACTCTTTCTGATGCAATGGATTCTCCTTTGATTTCTAGTGAGGCATTGATATTATGATCTATGAGAAATCGTGTGACTGGACGAATATCAGCTTCGTAGGCAGTAATACCTTTTAGTTTAAGTGCTGGAAGGAGCTTGTTGAGGTCTGACTGTGTTTTGGCGAGTATTTTGGTGACAGGTTCTTCCGCGAATGTGTTGTATGTTGTTTCTTGTGTTTCGAAGGGTTTTAAGAGCGGGTTTGCTTTTTCTTTATCTTCGGTTTTAATGTAGAAGTAGGGCTTATATTGGTGCAGGGAGAGGAATGACCGACCGTTTTCTAAACGGCCGAAGAGTTTTATAATTGTTTCTGATTCGGTGTTTTCATAATCGGTATCTACGATAAACGCTTTCATTTTATTTTGAGGGAGAGGAAGTTTTTAGAGGTTTGCTTGTTGGCTTTTGTTTTCCAGCCCAGTAGTAAAACGGAAGGTTTAAAAGCAGCCTGTTTTGGTTAGATTATGGATTCATCTTTATTTGAGAGGGAAGGCGTATCTCCTGGTGCAGGTCTAAAGGAGTATGTGCTTTGTTTACCTGATGCTCTTTCGACCCACGGTTTTCCTTTGGTACGACGAGTGGTTGCTTTGAATGCGCAGGATGCATTTTTACGATATTTGCAGAGTGAGATTAAGGGTGATAGGAATAGGAACTTTGTTCGTAATATTGTTCGGAATAGCTCATTAGGGATTGAAGGTTGTGTGTATGAGGTTCCTTCTCTGAAGGGAGATTTGGTCGATGAGTTGGATGAATCTGAGCGGTTGGAGCTGCTGGTGTACCAGTTTGCGCACGATGTGTTAGGCAAGGGACGGGATGATGAACATCTTGTTGAGGTTGCTGATAGGATGCTTGGCGCACCGTATGTTAGAGATTCTCCGCGATTTCCTTCTGGTAACGCTGATGGAGATTCTTTTTTTAGTTCACGATTGAGATCACGGGATGCTGCTTTAATTGCTCGGGGAATTAATCCGTATGATGAATGGGAAGCAAGAGATGCGGGTGTGGATTATAGAGGAAGTTTTGCTGATTCTGACTAACCATATATTTTTAAGTTAGTTATCTATTTACTAAGATGGGATTACAAATAGGTGACCTTGTTGCTCGGAAAGAGGTTTCGCTTGGAGAGTTAAGGGGGAGGGTGGTGGCGGTGGATGCGTTTAACGCGTTGTTTCAGTTTTTATCTTCTATTCGACAACAGGATGGAACACCTTTGATGGATTCTGCTGGTCGTGTTACATCACATTTATCGGGATTGTTTTATAGGAATGTTGCTTTGCTGGCTGAAGGAATGAAATTGATTTATGTGTTTGATGGGGAGTATCATGTTCTGAAGGGAAAGACGCATGAGAAAAGGCAGCAAGCGAAGGACAATATGGCGGAGAAATATGAAGTTGCGGTGTCTGAGGGTGATATAGATGGGATGGGAAAATATAGCCGAGCATTTATGCGTTTAACTCCTGAGATGCTGGCTGAGAGTAAGGAATTGCTGGTTGCGTTGGGGATTCCAGTGGTGCAAGCTCCGGGAGAGGGAGAGATGCAGTGCGCTGAGCTGGTGAAATCGGGGCAGGCGTATGCTGTTGCCTCTCAAGATTATGATGCACTGGTTGTGGGGGGAACTCGATTAATACAAAATTTGACGCTGGCTCGTAAGCGCAAGACTGCAGCTGGTTTTCTGTATATTGCTCCTGAGATGATTGAGTATGAACGGGTGTTGCAGGAGTTAGGTATCGATGGCGATCAGTTGATTTGTTTGGCGATATTGGTGGGAACGGATTTTAATCCGGGGGGGATAAAGGGTATTGGTCCTAAGAAAGCGCTTGCACTGGTAAAGCAATATCGGTATCCAGTGCAGTTGTTTGGTTCACTTGAGGGGCGGATGGAGTTTGATTGGCAGGAGATTTTTTCTATTTTTAAGAAGCCG
>Ga0209542_10003718_pt1 | contig 32285 bp, 28 predicted proteins | sample RifCSPhighO2_01_FD_184028 | JGI IMG/M metagenome (GOLD analysis project Ga0209542, IMG submission 184028) | Soil microbial communities from Rifle, Colorado - Rifle CSP2_plank highO2_0.1 (SPAdes) (version 2) | ecosystem: Environmental > Terrestrial > Deep subsurface > Rock core/Sediment ... | reverse complement strand
GGAGTGACGATGCCAGACACCATCACGCTCTACCAGATTCCAATCGAGGAGGCCGCAGAGGAGGATGGGTTGTCGGTTGCGCAGGTGATTGCCGATACCATCTGGCACGAGTTTGCGCATCATTTCGGCATGGATGAGGGGGAGGTTCGCAATCGGGAACAGAAGCGAGACGCCGAATAGACGTGGTATAAAGGTGGGTATGGCAAAGTTGTCGGAAACCCTGAAAGAGCGGGGCTATGTATACCAACACTCTTCAGACAAACTCGGGGAGATAACAGACGGCAAGAAGCGCACGGTCTACCTTGGCGTCGACCCGACGGCCGACTCAATCCACGCGGGGAACCTCGCGGTTTTTATGCTCCTCCGGCGCTTCGCCGACGCAGGTCACAAGATAATCCTTCTTGTAGGCGGCGGCACGGCGCTCGCAGGCGATCCAAAGCCCGATGTGGAGCGGACGCTCACGGACCCGGCGACGATTACAACACGAGCTGAGAAACTTCGCGCGCAGGCGAAAAAGCTCCTCGGCGGTGTGGAGGTGGAGCTTGTCAACAATGCCGATTGGCTCACCAAGCTCAACCTCATGGAGTTCCTTCGCGATACCGGCAAACATTTCACCGTCAACAATCTTATAAAAAAAGATGCCATCAGTGCACGTATGAAAAGTGAGGAAGGCATTTCCATAACGGAGTTTTCGTACCCGCTTCTTCAGGCATATGACTACTGGCATCTGTACAAAGAGTATGGTTGCGATGTGCAGATAGGCGGCTCCGACCAGTGGGGCAATATTATTGCGGGAGTCGATCTCATCCGCCGCAAGGAGAATGCAACAGTCTATGCGCTTTCAAGTCCGCTTATCACCGACAAAGCGAGCGGCAAAAAATTTGGCAAAAGCGAAGGCAACGCCGTCTGGCTCGATCCGGAGATGACATCGCCGTACGCCTTTTACCAATTCTGGCTCAATGTGAGCGACGAGAGCGTTGCCGACTACCTCAAGCTCTTCACCTTGCTTGCCGACATGGAGATCGAGGCTGTGATGGAGCTTCACAAGCGCGATCCCAAAGAGCGGCATGCCCAAAAGACCCTTGCGCGCGAAGTGACGACCATCGTGCACGGAGACGCGGAGGCCACGAAGGCCGAGACCGTGACACAGGTGCTTTTTGGTGAAGCGAGTCTTGATTCGCTCGACAAGGAGGCGCTCGCCATCTTGAGAGCGGCAGCACCTTCGCACGAAGTCCAAGATGGGGCTGCGATCATCGACGTCCTTGTCGGCACCAAGCTCGCGAGTTCAAAGACGGAGGCACGTCGGTTTGTTACCGAAAAAGCAGTGTATCTCAACGACGAGCTTGTGAAGAAAGTGGAAGACAAAATATCCTCGGCAATTTTTCACGACGGCACAGCCCTCTTAAAACGTGGCAAGAAAAACGTGTGCGTTTTGGTTTTGAAATAATTCCCTAATCAAAAGGGCGGCCCCATCGCCGCCCACATGTCTGTCTTTCCTTCGAGCTCAGAAACTCGAGTTGATAAGGCCGGCCGCTTGCCAGGCAACATAATGCCTACGGCCAATCTTGCCCATGACGCAGTTCTTCTCCGCTCTCGGCAGAATGGTCAGGATCTTTCTGGCGAGGCTCCGCTGTTTGCCCGCGGCTTTCTTCGCTCCTTTTCCACCACGCCTCGTGGCTTTCTTGTAGAATGAGTCTATCCACCTCTTCGATTTCATGGCATCCCCATTTGTTCGTTGTTGACCCGGCGGCAGACTACCCCAAGAAGGCTGTCTCGGCAACTCAAAATACCCCTAAGTATTGACACTTGCCTAAGGTTGTCGTTTGAACTATACTCCAACTGCGCCCACCGTAGTCTTGCTGCGTTGGAGCGGGTTCAACCCTTTGAAATGACGGAGGATACCGTGCTTCTTGCCACAGAAACTCGAGACGACCATCCATCCCAGGAGTTCCCAGTTGGGGCAACCCACTGTGACGGTCCCACATGCTGTCTGGACCGCGCGCGGCAGCCGCCTGGCAGCGGCATCGAAGAGTCGCGGCCGCAGGGAGATCCACAAGGAACCCGTCGCTGGTTCCACAACGTGGACTGCCGCAAGGCTCGGACGGGCAAGTAGGTCGAGCTCCAGCAGTGTCTGGGAATCAAGGTCGGCGCCCTGTGTGGAGCGCCGACCAGCTTTTTTATCTCGACGCAATCCTGTAAAGTGATGCAAATGAGCAAATTCAAGCTTAAATCAGATTGGGAGCCGGCGGGAGATCAGCCCAAGGCCATTACAGCCCTTGTAAAGGGCTTAAAGTCTGGCACACGGGACCAGACACTTTTGGGCGTTACCGGCTCTGGGAAGACGTTTACTGTCGCGAATGTCATTCAGCATTGGCAAAAGCCGACGCTAGTCATCGCGCACAACAAAACGCTCGCCGCGCAGCTCGCCGCCGAGTACCGCGAATTCTTTCCCGATGCCGCAGTACATTATTTCGTCTCATACTACGATTACTACCAGCCGGAAGCGTATGTGCCCGTCACCGACACTTTTATCGAAAAAGAGGCGATGATCAACGAAGACATCGAACGCCTGCGGCACGCAGCCACACAGGCGCTTCTCACGCGCCCCGACGTCATCGTGGTTGCGTCAGTCTCGTGCATTTACGGCCTCGGGAGTCCGATAGAGTATCAAAAAGTGAATATGAAGATAACGAAAGGAGAGCCGATGACCCGCGCGACATTCACCCGCAAGCTTATCTCGATGTATTTTGAGCGCGTCGCCGGCGAGCTTACCCCAGGCACATTCCGTGCACTCGGAGCAGGCGTTGAGATCATGCCTGCGAGCGAGCGCACCGTCTACCGTGTCGATCTCACAGGAGGAAAGATCGCAAAGATAGAAGAGATGAGTGCCATAACACGCGAGATCAATCAGAAGCACGATGCCATCTTTCTCTTTCCGGCAAAGCACTATGTAACGCCAAAAGACGTGCAGGAGGCAGCGCTCGCAGATATCGAGCTCGAGCTTGCCGAACAACTCAAGAAATTCAATGCCGCGGGCAAGATACTCGAAGCCGAGCGCCTCAAACGTCGCACACGACAAGACATCTCGATGATACGCGAGTTCGGTTTTTGTAACGGCATTGAAAATTATTCGCGCCATTTCGATAGGCGAAAGTCTGGCGAACCTCCCTATACGTTGCTTTCCTATTTCCCCAAGAATGCCGATGGCAGCCCGAATTTCCTGACGGTCATCGATGAATCGCACGTGGCAGTGCCGCAGATCGGTGGTATGTATGCAGGGGACCGAGCCCGCAAAGACACGCTCGTGGAACACGGATTTCGACTCCCGAGCGCGGTGGATAATCGCCCGCTCACCTTCGACGAATTTCGGCAGCGCGTCGGGCAGACTATTTACACATCGGCAACACCGGGAAAATTCGAGCTCGAGCGCAGCGGCACCCCCATCTCGCAGGTCATCCGACCGACGGGGCTTGTGGACCCCGAAATAATCGTTCGCCCCATCGTCAGTTCACCAGATGTTGGGTTTACGAAACCGAACATGAAGGGTTTACGAAACCCAACATACGAAGGGCAGGTGAAAGATTTTATCCGCGAGGCGGAGGAGGTGACAAAGCGCGGGAGCCGTTCGATGGTCACGGTGTTGACCAAAAAGATGGCGGAAGACCTCGCGACGTTCCTCGCGGAGAAAAAAATCAAAGTGCGCTATATACACAGTGACGTAAAGACCATCGAACGCATCGAGATACTCACCGATTTCCGCAAAGGCACGTTCGATGTACTCGTCGGCGTCAACCTCCTGCGCGAAGGGCTCGACCTGCCCGAAGTCGAACTCGTGGCGATACTCGATGCAGACAAAGAAGGATTTTTGCGCAGCGAAACCTCGCTCATACAAACCATAGGACGTGCGGCGCGCAACATCCTCGGCCGTGTCATTCTGTATGCCGATGTGATGACAGGCTCCCTCGAGCGCGCGATTGGCGAGACGAATAGGCGCCGCGCGATACAGGAGGCGTACAACAAAGCCCACGGCATCACGCCGAAAACCATCGAAAAGCGCATCCACGACATCGTCGGCGATATCGAACGCACACGCTCGCGGGCGGTGAGCGAGCTCGCTGAGCTCGATAAAGCAGCCTATGGCGGCGACGTAAAGAAACTTATCAAAGACAAGCGGAATCAAATGCACGAAGCAGCTGATAAACTGGATTTTGAGACAGCCGCGCTTTTACGTGATGAAATACAGAAGTTAGAGGAAAAAAGCAGGAAAAGTAAAAAATAGCTATGGCTCTGAACATCAAAGAAAATATTCCGCTCGCACCGCTCACCACCTTCGAGATAGGAGGGTCGGCGAAATATCTCGTGAGCGTGCGTAGCGAAAGCGATATTCGCGAAGCGATACAATGGGCAAAGGAGAAAAAAATCCCATACGCCATCCTTGCGGGCGGAAGTAATGTACTAGTGCCCGACCAAGGGCTCGACGCCCTCGTCATCCGCCTTCGGGGTGATTTGTACGGCTTCAGCGGGGATATCGTGGATGCGTGGGCTGGCACGAATCTGCTTGCGGCTATCAAATCAATGGGCAAACAAGGCTATGGAGGCTGGGAAAAGCTGGCAGGAATCCCCGGGACCATCGGAGGTGCCGTACGCGGCAACGCGGGGGCGTTTGGACCGGAGATAAAAGATTTTGTCGTCAGAGTGCGTGCACTCAACGCGGAGACAGGGGAGTTGCGGGATTTTACGAACTCCGAATGCGACTTCTCGTATCGTCACAGTTTTTTCAAAGACCATCCGGAATGGATAATCACACGCGTTATCCTCCAGCTGGAGAAAGTCGAATCTGCAGAAAGCACAAAACTTGCAGAAGCAACAATCGCCGAGCGTGAGAAGCGACATTTGCAAAACGTACGCGCCGCCGGAAGTTTTTTTATGAATCCCAAAGCGCCGCCGGAGATCGTCGCGATGTTTGAGAAGGAGAAAAAGGTAAAATCGCGCGAAGGCAGAGTCCCTGCCGGCTGGCTTATCGAAAAAGCAGGGATGAAGGGTGCCACGGTGGGCGGCGCAATCGCGAGCTTGCAGCACCCGAATTACATCGTGAATCAAGGCAACGCGACTGCTGTCGACGTTAAAGCGTTAGCCGATAAAGTTCAAAAAGCAGTAAACTCACAGTTTGGAGTCGCACTTTACGAGGAGGCTGCAATATTATAAAGCGAACCCCGACTTGCGCCGGGGCTTTACCGCTTACTTCTGCAACCTCTTAAGCAGCGGCTTGATGTATCCAATCAACCACGCCGCGGCTTCGCGAAGCACAAGCTTGCCTCTCTTGACGTCGATGAGTTCATGCGTGACAAGGTCTTGGACCGACGCCGTGACGGAAACGAGCATTTCGCGGGCTAAACAGAGACGTCCAAGGGCATCCAATTTCTTGTACGCCTTGTCTCTGGCCACGTGGTTGAGCATCTCGGTCATCCCTTCGCCCGTCAGGACGGGGATAAGCAAGCGCGTCCGGTGAGCTTCCAGGATTCGCACTGGGACAAAAACGTCGTTGATTCGCATCGGCCATTCTCCCTTGGTTTGCCGAGCGGCTTTATAGCATAGAAAATGCATATGTTATAGTGCTCTGTACCAACCCCTAGCGTAAAGCGGGGGTCGGAACTATTTATCCTACTTCGCTAAAGCTACGAAGGACACAGTATGGCTGAAAAAGATAAAGATATAGGCGCGGACAAGATAGTCATAAAGGGCGCTAGGACCCACAACCTCAAGAATGTGTCGGTGGAGATACCGCGCAACAAGATGGTCGTTTTTACCGGCCTCTCAGGCTCGGGGAAGTCGTCGCTCGCCTTCGATACCATATTCGCCGAAGGACAGCGGAAATACGTGGAGTCGCTTTCGGCATATGCGCGACAGTTCTTGCGGCAGATGCAGAAGCCCGATGTAGATGAGATAACAGGTCTTTCGCCCGCAATTTCTATCGACCAAAAATCCCGCTCCAACAACCCCCGCTCCACGGTCGCCACCATTACCGAGATTTATGACTATCTGCGAGTCCTCTACGCGCGCATCGGGCACCCACATTGTCCCACGTGCGGTCGCGAGGTGCGCAAACAATCCAATGAGGAGATTTTAGAGTCGGTACTCTCTATCGTGGAAGGCGCGCGGAAGCAAAAGGTGCTTGCTGGGAAACTGACAAAGGGAGTCTCGGCGGCGAAGATTCGCATCAGCTCGCCGGTGGTGGTCGGTCGCAAAGGGGAATATTACCAGCTGCTCTACGATATGCTAAACAAGGGGTTTGAAAAGGCAATAGTGGACGGGGAAGAGAAATCACTTCGCGAGCGCATCGACCTCAAGAAGCATTTCAAACACGACATTGATATTGTTGTGGACGAGATATTCGTCAGTGAATTTACAGACGATGCCAAGGCGGCACATGAGAGAGCGAGCGAGGCAATCGAGCGAGCGCTTTCTGAATCCGAAGGGCTGGTGAAGATCACAGACTCGGCAGGCGAGAGTAGAATAATTTCGGCAAAGTTTATGTGCCCGTACGATGGGTTTTCATTCCCCGAGATAGAGCCACGGCTTTTTTCATTCAACTCTCCATACGGCGCATGTCCCGAGTGTAAGGGCCTGGGCACTAAATATTTTTTTGGCGACGAGGCGTGCGATGTCTGCCAAGGCGCGCGACTTCGTCCGGAGGCGTTGAATGTGTTTTTGGGCAAGGTAGAGGGCGAGGAAGGTGCGGGGCCGGTGAAAGGCACGGACATCGTACACCTTTCGTCGCTTTCGATAGAGAATGCAATGGATTTTTTCAACAAGCTCAAGCTGACAAAAAAAGAACAAGATATCTCGCGTGTAGTTATCAAAGAAATAACCAGCCGCCTTCAATTCATGCTCAATGTGGGTATCGAGTATCTAACACTCGATAGAAAGGCCAATACGCTCTCCGGCGGCGAAGCCCAGCGCATCCGCCTCGCCTCGCAGCTCGGTAGCGGCTTGGTGGGTGCTCTGTACGTGCTCGACGAGCCGACCATTGGCTTGCACCAACGTGACAACGATAAACTCATAAATACACTCAAACATCTTCGTGATCTCGGCAACACCGTCCTCGTCGTCGAGCACGATGAAGACACGATTTTCGCGTCGGACTACATCGTCGATCTCGGCCCTGGCGCTGGCGTGCATGGAGGAGAGATCGTTGCCCACGGTTGGCTCGATGAGCTTCTCACCGCCAAAAGCAATAAGTCCGGCTCACGCACGCTCTCGTATCTGCGGGAAGAAACGTCTATCGAGATGCCCGAAAAACGTCGCACGGCCGACCGCGGCAAAATAAAAATTCGGGGCGCGAACAAGTTTAATATCAAAGGGATGAATATCGATGTACCGCTCGCGAAGTTCGTCGTTGTTTCAGGTGTTTCCGGCTCGGGCAAGTCAACTTTTCTCTACGAGATATTGCATCGCAATCTGCAGGCAAGATTCGACAAACGATATCGGACTGCCAAGACCTACAACGCGGCCGAATTCTCCGGCACCGAATATCTCGGGCGGGCGATACTGATAGACCAAAGCCCCATCGGCCGCACGCCACGGTCAAATCCGGCAACCTACACAGGTGCCTGGACGCACATTCGCGATATGTTCGCCCTAAGCGAGGAATCGCGGGCGCGTGCGTGGGGGCCGGGGCGATTTTCTTTCAATGTAAAAGGTGGTCGCTGTGAAGCGTGTCAGGGCAACGGCTTGGTCGCCGTCGAAATGCATTTTTTGCCGACCGTGTACGTGACCTGTGATGTGTGCAACGGCAAACGATTTATGAAAGAGACGCTCGAAGTGAAATACAAGAAAAAGAATATCCATGATGTACTCTCGATGACGGTCGAAGAAGCGTACGCATTCTTCGAAGATATTCCAGCCGTCGCCGACCGCATGCAAAGCCTTATTGACGTCGGTCTCGGATACCTCGAGCTCGGGCAGAGTGCAACGACGCTCTCTGGCGGGGAAGCGCAGCGAGTGAAGATCGCATCCGAACTCTACCGGCCATTCATCACCAAAAGTATTTATCTCCTCGACGAGCCGACGGTCGGCTTGCACTACGACGACGTCGCAAAACTCATCGATATCCTGCAAAAACTCGTCGAACGCGGCAACACCGTCATCACGATCGAGCACAATCTCGACGTCCTAAAATGCGCCGATTACATCATCGATATGGGGCCCGAAGGCGGCGCAGGCGGCGGTAAGATCGTTGCAAAGGGTACGCCGGAGGAAGTCTCAAAAACCGATGGCTCACACACGGGATACTATTTGAAGCGATCCTTGAAGAAACGCTAAGTAGTGATAGAATCCGACGTTCCGGCCTAAGTACTCGTTGAGTAAACCTCCTAACGTCGAGTGGGTCGGGGCGTTGTTCTTGTAGCGTGCGTTGGGTATGTTGCTTAGCGTTACGCGAGGAGGTTGGGTTACGAAGGCGGGAGGGGGCAGCGTTGCGTACGCCCTCTCTCGCTGATTTTTTATCTCTGACGGTATTCCTCCCACGACTTCGCTTTCAATCCATTACCTTTTTGTTCGGCCAATGCCGTTACGAACGCCTCTGCCAGCTGGCGGTTGGTGATGAGGGGAATGTTCATGTCTATCGCTTTGCGGCGGATGGTGAAGCCATCGGTGTTCTCGCGTTCGTAGGCACGGGTCGGAATGTTGACGATAAGGTCCACTTTTCCTTCTTCGATAAGGGAAAGGACACTCGGCTCTTTCCTGGATTTTATCTTCCAGACCTTCTCGCAGGGGATGTTGCAATTTTTCAGGAAGTCGGCGGTGTTCTCTGTCGCGAAAATGGTAAAGCCCATGCCAACAAGCGTTTCGATGGAAGGAAGGAGTTTCAACTTACTTTCTTCGCCACCTATCGAGACGAGGACGTTTTTCTTCGGCAAGCGGAATCCGGCGGCGAGCATCGATTTCAAAAGTGTTTCGCTGTACGAATCGCCGAAGCAAGCTACTTCGCCGGTGGAAGCCATCTCGACCGAGGATCGTGGATCGGCACCTTTGATGCGCCCGTAGGAGAATTGCGGTGATTTGACGGCAAAGTACGTGGGTTTGTGATCTGGAAGGGGGGCGATTTTCTTTCCCAACATAGCGCGAGTCGCAAGCGCGATAAAGTTGATGTTCATCGATTTTGAAACAAAGGGGAATGAACGCGAGGCGCGGACATTGCATTCGATCACCTTGAGGTGATTCTCTTGCGCGATAAATTGTATGTTGAAAGGTCCTGTGATACGGAGTTCTTTCGCCGTTGCCGCCGCGATCGCTTTTGCGGAATCCCGCGTTTCTTGGTTGGTGCGTTTTGTTGTCGGCAACACGACGGTAGCATCTCCCGAATGCGTGCCCGCGTTTTCGACGTGCTCTGTCATCGCCCACGCAAGTATTGTGCCGTTTTTGGCAACAGCATCTATTTCCAGTTCGCGCGCGTTCTCAATGAATTTCGAAATAACGACGGGGTGGTCCGAGGACACGTCGGCCGCGCGTTTGAGGAATTTGACGAGCGCGTCTTTATCGATCGCAACACTCATTGCGGCCCCCGAGAGCACGTATGAGGGGCGCACTAAGACAGGGTAGCCGATTTTTTCTGCTGCCTGCAGCGCCGCGTCTGTCGTCGTGAGTTCCGCCCAAGGCGGCTGGTCTATTCCAAGGCGATCCAACAATTTTGAGAACGTATGTCGATTTTCCGCGCGATCGATGTCCTCGGGATGCGTTCCCAGTACCTTGATGCCGTTGTCGTGAAGGGAAAGCGCGAGGTTGTTGGGAATCTGCCCGCCTGTCGAGATCACGACGCCTTGGGGCATTTCAAAGTCCGTGATATCGAGGACGCGCTCGAGAGAGAGTTCCTCAAAGTAAAGCCGATCCGAAGTGTCGTAGTCGGTCGAGACTGTTTCCGGATTGTAATTTATCATTATCGTCCCGTACCCTTCTTTTTTGAGCGTACGAAGCGCCTGCACGCTCGACCAATCGAATTCCACCGATGAACCAATCGCATACGGACCGCTCCCCAAGACTGCAATTTGTTTCTTTCCGCGAACCACGTCGTGCTCGGTGCCGTGGTAGGTCATGTAGAGGTAGTTGGTCTCGGCAGGGAATTCTCCTGCGAGCGTATCTATCTGTTTGACCACGGGCAGAACCTTGAGCTTTTTTCGCAGCGTGCGGATATCCGATTCCTTCGTATTTTTAATGACGGCAAGTTGTGCGTCGGAAAATCCTGCCTTTTTTGCGCGGCGCATGAGAGGGGTATCCAGTTTGCTGTGCTTCAATTCGCTCTCCAGCGCAATGATGTTCTGCATTTTGTGCAGGAACCACGGATCTATCGAACTCATCTCGTGCAATTTTTCTACCGAAACGCCCGCTTTTAGAGCTTCTGCGATCGCAAAGACGCGCCGCGATGTCGGGTTCTTTATTTCGTCGACATAGTCAGCAATCTGGAAATTGCCGTTCTTTTGCGCCGTCAGGCCGCCCGCACCGATGTTGAGCATGCGAATAGCTTTTTGGAACACTTCCTCGAATGAGCGGCCGATCGCCATGACCTCCCCGACACTTTTCATTTCGGTGCCGATGCGCGGAGCTGCGTTCTCGAATTTGTTGAGGTCCCAGCGTGGGATCTTCAAGACGATGTAGTCGAGTGCCGGCTCGAAGCAGGCGATCGTTTTCTTCGTGACAGAGTTGCGTATCTCGGGGAGGGTGTAGCCTAGCCCAAGTTTGGCGGCGACGAACGCGAGCGGGTAACCCGTGGCTTTCGATGCGAGCGCGGAAGAGCGCGAAAGGCGAGCGTTGACCTCGATGACACGGTAGTCACCCGTCTTGGGGTGCAGGGCGTATTGGATATTGCATTCGCCCACAATGCCGAGGTGCCGAATCGTCTTGATGGCAATTTCCCGAAGTCCGTGGTACTCGGCGTTGGTAAGTGTCTGCGAAGGAGCGACCACAATACTCTCGCCGGTATGAATGCCCATCGGGTCGAAATTCTCCATGTTGCAAACCGTGATGCAATTGTCGGCGCGGTCGCGGACGACTTCGTATTCGATCTCTTTCCATCCACCGAGGTATTCTTCGATAAGCACCTGCGACACATTGCGAAAGACTTCCGGAAGTTTCGCTGAAAGCTCTTTCGCGTTTTTGACTACACCCGAGCCTTCGCCGCCGAGCGCAAAGCCCGAGCGCATCATGACGGGATAACCGATCTCTTCGGCAGCCCGCAGCGCCTCTGCGACATTTGATGTGGCGCGACTGCGCGCAGTTTTTACGTCTATCTCTTTGAGTCGTTCTACGAAAAGTTCGCGGTCCTCGGTGTCGCGGATGGTCGAGACAGGAGTTCCCAAGACAGCCACCTTATATTTCTTCAACACGCCGTTTTTTTCGAGCGTGAGACCGAGGTTGAGCGCCGTTTGGCCGCCAAACGAGAGGAGTATTGCGTCAGGCTTTTCTTTCTGTATCACCTGCGTTGCGAATTCTTCGGTCAGTGGCAGGAAGTACACAGTATCGGCAAGCTTCTCATCTGTCTGCACAGTCGCGATGTTGGGGTTGATAAGCACCACTTCAATACCTTCTTCTTTGAGCGCCTTGATGGCCTGAGAACCTGAGTAATCAAACTCGCCGGCCTGCCCGATGCGAAGGCCTCCCGAGCCGAGCAGCAATACTTTTTTCGGTTTCTTTATCATACGGCCTTGAGAGTCTTCAAAAAATCATCGAATATCCACGCAGTATCCGTCGGCCCGGGAGTTGCCTCAGGGTGGAATTGCACCGAGCGCCACGGCTTGTTCTTGTGCCGAATACCTTCGTTGCTGCCGTCGTTGGCGTTGGTAAACCATTCCTCCCATCCGGCGGGGAGGGTCTTTTCATCGACGGCGTACCCATGATTCTGGGAGGTGATGTAACACCTCTTAGTTTTCTCCTCTACGCAAGGCTGATTCTGCGAACGATGGCCGTAGGGAAGTTTGTAGGTCTTTGCTCCGGCTGCGAGCGCTAAGAGCTGATTGCCAAGGCAGATGCCGAGTATCGGTTTGTTCTTTTTCATCGCGTCACGAATGTGCTCGATCGTTTTCACGCATTGCGTCGGGTCCCCTGGACCATTGGAGATAAAGAGTGCGTCGTAGTCGTCGCGCGTGAAATCGTAGTCCCACGGTACGCGAATGACCGTCGTTTCTTTTCGCGCGAGCGAGCGCACGATGTTTTCTTTCATACCACAATCGATCGCAACTATTTTTATGGGGCCATTGCTTGCCCTTCGTAGCTTTAGCGAAGTAGGGCCATACATTTTTTTCTTTTTCGGACTCACCGCCGCGACGAGATTCTCTTCATTGGGATCGAAGAATTTCTTCTGTTTTTCTGCGCCGAGTGCGCCTAACATCACGCCATGTTCGCGAAGCTTTTTCGTCAAGGCTCGTGTGTCGACGCCCGAGATCGCCGGCACACCGGAGTCTTTAAGCCATTTCGCGAGAGACATTTTTGCGCCCGCGTGTGAGTATTGTTCGCAATACTCTGAGACGACGAGACCAGCGATCTGGATTTTTTCTGATTCGAGCGTCTTCGGGTCGGGCACACCGTAGTTGCCGATTAGGGGATAGGTGAGCACAACGATTTGGCCGGCATACGAAGGATCAGTAAGCCCCTCGGGGTAACCGACCATGCCGGTGTTGAAAACGACCTCGCCGTGCACTTGCTTGCCAGCAGGTATGCTAGCGCCGAAATTTTCTCCCTCAATCACCGTGCCGTCTTGGAGGTAGAGCTTCATATAAGAAAAATCCGCCAGAGGCGGGAATAGAGGAGGTAAAAAAATGCACCCGAGCGGGTGTTCTTCTTCGGAAACTCCTTGGAGGTCATTAAAAGCCAAGTGTAGCCGATTTTAGGTTTTTGTCAATGCTGAGTATACTCGCGACATGGAGAAACCAGAACTCAAGAAATACAAAGTCCCGGACGAACCCGGCGTCTATCTTTTCAAAAAAGGGCGGAAAATCCTCTACATTGGCAAGGCGACGAGCCTGCGCGATCGAGTGCGGAGCTATTTTTCATCCGACTTGGTAGCCGGAAGAGGAGACCGGATCGTCGGCATGGTGGCGGGAGCTACGTCTTTAGACTGGAAGGTGACCCAATCCGTACTCGAAGCACTCATGCTCGAGTCGCACCTCATCAAACATCATCAGCCTCCATACAACGTGGATGAGAAAGACAACAAAAGTTGGAATTACGTCGTTATCACCAAAGAAGATTTTCCGCGCGTACTCCTTGTTCGCGGCCGTGAACTATTTCAGGATGTTGGGTTTACGAAACCCAACATCAGGGTAGGAACATTTTTTGGGCCGTATCCGCACGGAGGGCAACTGAAGGAGGCATTGAAGATCATTCGCAAAATCTTCCCGTTTCGCGACAGCTGTGTTTCTCAAAGTGGAAAGCCTTGCTTCAATCGGCAAATAGGATTGTGCCCAGGGGTTTGCTCGGGCGAAGTGAGCGTCGAGGAATACGAAAAAACGATACGCAACCTCAAAGAACTTTTCTCGGGGAATTTCAAAGGTCTCAAGCAACGACTTGTGCGCGAAATGAAGGTCGCGGCTGCAGCAGAGAGGTTCGAGGATGCATCTCGGCTCCGCAGACAAGTACATGCGCTCGAACATATCCACGATGTCTCCCTCATTAAGGACGAGCATCGTATCGCGTCGGGAGGCGGTGTGCGTATTGAAGCGTTTGACGTTGCGCACACCGGCGGAACGGAAACTGTCGGCGTCATGACTGTCGTCAGCAGCGGAGAGTCGATGAAAGCCGCTTACAGAAAATTTAAAATTCGCACAGCGACCAACGACGACGTCGCGGCTCTGAAAGAACTTCTATCGCGACGTCTGAATCATTCTGAATGGCCACTGCCACGAGTATTCGTCGTGGATGGGGGAAAGGGGCAGGTGCGCGGGGCGCAGGCTGTGTTGAAGGGGGCGGGGATAGAAGTGCCGGTAGTGGGTGTGGTGAAAGATGAGCGACACAAGCCCGAGCGACTCATCGGAGATGCGCGAGCCATCCAAGCATACGAGAAGGACATTCTGCTTGCCAATTCCGAGGCGCATCGGTTCGCTATTTCGTGGCATAAGAAGAGGCTCAGTGCACGCATGTATTGACACCCACCCACTTTGTTAGTATAATACAACGACGGCATTAGGAGGAAACCATGCTCGAGTTTCAGATCATCGGAGCAGTGTTCATTGCACTGTTCCTCGCGGCACTCGTGACCGGCGAAAGCACGCCGACGAGATGACGCACTCACAATCCACCGCTCGGCGCACATCTACGTGCCGGGCGGATTTCTTTTTCCAATCTGTTGACTCGTGCACGAAGAGAGCGTACAACTCACACACCAACGAACAGGAGGTACTCATGTTGGCATGCACCTTTAGACCGCTAAAGCGCGGGAGGCTCGCTTGCATTCAAACGGGCGTTATCGTGAAGAAAGCGAAGACCGACCCGTATCGCAACAGTTTGCTGAGCGGCAACCGATCGCCGTCAGCGTCTGTTGCTCCCAGAATTCACGAAGTCGTGATCGGCACTTGGGGTAGGCAGCGAAGGGCACGCTGCCCGACATGTCACGTCCGTTACGATCTCCGGTTTGCTCGAGGAGAATTTTCCTGCGATTGTGGTACTCGGATTAAAGTCACGTGGTTATGAGGTGTCGTGACCCCGAGATGACAACGGCGCCGCGTGAGTGGCGCCGTTTCCTTGTTATACTTGCAGCATGGCACGGCTCTCTGTCGGTATTTTGCGTGGTGGGACTTCGAGCGAATATGACCTCTCGCTGAAGTCGGGTGCAGCGATGCTTGCGGCACTTTCTCCTGATCGGTACGACGCGCGCGATATTTTTATCGACAAGCGTGGATACTGGCATTTGCGCGGCGCTCCGGTAGACGCCGCGCGCGCACTCGCGCAGATCGATGTCGTATTAAACGCGCTTCACGGCGGTGTGGGCGAGGACGGCACCGTACAACGCATCCTAGACCGCGCCGGTGTCCCGTATGCAGGTGCGCGGCCGCAGGCAGCAGCACTTTCACTCAATAAAATACGTGCGCGCGAAGTCTTGCAACAGGCGGGCGTCCGTATGCCGCATGCCGTTTCCTTTAATCTCGGAAATGAGCTTACAACTGGAGAGATGGCACGTCTGGTTTTCGAACAATTCGGTCCACCCTATATCGTCAAACCTGCACAGGAAGGTGCCTCGACCGGCGTCACGCTGGCGATGAGCCTCATCGAGCTTCCCGACGTGCTTGGAGATGTCTTGGATGCATTTGGTGCCGCGCTCGTTGAAGAATACATCCGCGGAGAGGAGGCGAGTGTTGGTGTTATCGAAGATTTTCGAAATGAAGAACTATACGTTCTTCCGCCCGCGCACGTAATTCTCCCCGAGGACCTGCGTTTCTTGGAACCTGACTATCATCGAGAGGGGAATCTGCGCCACAACGTCCCGAGTAATTTTTCGGATAGTCAAAAGCGCGCCATCGCCGAGCTCGCGCGCGCGGCACATCGCGCACTCGGTCTTTCGCATTTTTCGCGGGCCGATATTATCACCACACCTCGTGCAGCGTACCTTCTGGAAGTAAATGCCATCCCCGGCCTCTATCCGAGCGCATCATTTCCGCACATGCTTGAAAGCGTCGGATCTTCCGTGCGCGAGTTTCTGGAACACGCTATCCACCTAGCTCGCAGATAAGTTTTCCTATGGGTCTTGAGCCAAAACATAGTCCTCGAAGGCCAGACGCTGAAAAAACGTCGCTTGCCCAGGAGGTCAAATGGAACGAGGAAATGAATGCATACCAGCAGCATCTTGATGAACTCAAGCTAACGCCGGAGGATTTAAAAAAGAAAATCTTGGATGTAGGCGCAGACTTCGGTTATTTTGCTGAAGTCGCAAAACGGAATGGATATGACAATATCTATAGTATTGATATTGAATATCCGGCAGACATGTATCATCTGGATGCCGATATTGGTTTAGGAGCAGAAAAACTTGCCGTCGCTGACGCCTTTCAGTTACCTTTTAAAGATAAAACGTTTGACATGGCCATCTCATTTTGTGCGATGCCCAACATCGCCGGCGGCGAGAACCCTATTGATTACAGAAATCGTGTTAAGAAAGTCTGTCAGGAAATGCTTCGGGTTGTCAAAGTGAACGGTGAAATACGCATGGCACGAGTTGTTTCGTGGGAGGATCCAACTGATAAGCGTGAACGTGCCACGCAAATCAAAAAGGTACTCGAGTGGTTCAATAAATCACGACACTTCGAAGTCACTGTCGACCCAACGGGTGAGATGGATGGACATCCGTCGCATCTAATCCGCATCAAGAAATTGTCGTAAGGGCAGACCAACACTGTGTGTGGACCAGCGGGGGATCGAACCCCGGACCTCCTCATTGCAAATGAGGCATTCTACCACTGAACTACTGGCCCTCGAGTGAAGTTATAGCAGATAATCAGGCATTTCAAAACTATTCACACATCTGGTAAGCTCTATGTCTGGACACGTCTCGAATCGTTATGGAAACAGAAACACCCATCAAAAATCTACACGAACACCTCGCCTCTCTCGCAGCAGAAAGCCCTCAGAAGATTGCGCTTGTTGCGATCGATGAGAAGGGGAACGTTACGGAAAAGATTACCTATGCTGAATTGCTTGAAAAAATAGGAGCGGCGGCGGCGGAGTTGAAGAGTCTCGGGCTCGAGAAGGGGGATAGGATAGCGCTCGCATTTCGGAATTCGCCGGCGCTTTTGATATGGAGCTGGGCTGCTTGGGCAACGGGAATCGTGACGGTACCGATGGATACGAAGCGTGATACACCTGAGCTGTATGAGTACAAAATTAACCTCAACAAAGCAAAAGTACTTATTCTCGAGCGCGGTATCCAGACGAACAAGCTCCCCGGCGTGCGTATCAAAGTGCACACGGAATTCAAGGTAGCGTCTGCTGCAAACGTTGTATGGGAGAAAGGACTATCGAACCAAGCCCTCGTCCTCTTTACCTCTGGCACGACTGGCCATCCAAAAGGAGCGATGCTTTCACTCGAGAATCTCATCATCAATGCAGATGGTATTCGGGAATGGCTGCGCATCACGTCCGAAGATACGTTCCTCGTGAACTTGCCACTTCACCACATCAATTCAACTACCTTTTGCCTCTCGACGCTTCTCGCTGGCGGTACGATCGCAATTCCGCCCAACTATTCCAACTCGCACTTCTGGGCGCAGATGGCGAAAACAAAGGCGACCATCACGTCCATCGTACAATCCATACTCTTCGACCAATTGAGTCGGGAGAAAGAATATGCAATGGTCAAAGATACGGTGAAGCTCAATAGGATCCAGATCGGTTCCGCACCCGTCATCGCGCAAACGGTGCAGGAATTCATGAGGAAATTTGGCATTTCGCTCTACCAAGGATACGGCCATACAGAAACAGCGCTCCGCGTAACCGGTGTTCCCATGGACATCCCAAAAAGTCTCTATGAGCAGCTTATCGAAGAAAACTCTATTGGTGTGCCGATGAAGTGGGCAGACGTTCAGGTCTCGGATGAAAACGGGAAGTTCTTGAACGAGGGCGAAGACGGCGAACTCGTTGTGAAAGGTCCCGCAGTCATGGAAGGCTACCTCGGCCGCGAGCCTGCATTCCGCGACGGGTACTTCCTCACGGGAGACGTCGGCCGCTTTAAAATCATCGAAGGAAGAAGGTATTTTTACCTCACAGGCCGCAAGAAGGAGATTATTATCAAAGGCGGCGTGAATATCTCTCCCGTCGCTGTCGAGAACGCGCTCAAGAAAATCTCCCCTGATATTGAGCAGGTGCACGTCGTCGCTGTCGCAGACGAGCGCTACGGAGAAGAGGCCGGCGCTGTCATCTCGTGGAAAGAAGGCACCCATTCGACAAGCTCAGGGCAGGTTGATGAAGAGCGCGCCAAGCGGCAACTTAAGACCGCGCTTCTCCTCGGTTCGAAGTACTTGAGTGCCTACGAAACGCCTAAATACATTACCTCACTTCCGGTAAGCGAGCTTCCAATGACTTCGACAGGCAAAGTGCAGCGAAGCATTTTGAAAACACAACTGCCGTACGAGCGATTTGAATCAATATACGGGGTGCTCAAGACACCCGACTATCGCTTTACTGTCTTGCACAGGGGTTCGCGCTGGGACGCTGCTTCGTATGAATTGCACAAGCAATGCTGGGGCGAGCTTGCCGGCACACAAGAGCAGTACGAAAAAGGCGGTGCGAAGCAGGTCATCATTCTCGCCGCGAAGCCCGATGATTCACTTGCAGGACAGATCGCCCTTATTCGCACCAGCCTTTCGGAAAAGGACATCTTGAACAAAAAATACGACGAGCTGCTCTCCGGTGCATTCGATCGCGACGGCGACTCGCTGGTCTGCGTCTCTATCTGCAGCGCGAATTACAAAGAGAAACCAATTCCGGAAGTTTCTAAAGTCCCCACGCCTGAAGAAGTCGCCGCGTACCTCGAAGCCGGCAATGACCCCGTCATGACATTCCACCAGAAGGCCAAGGGCGGGCTTTTTGAAGGGGCGCGACTCGTCGGCGTGATTCCAAACGGAAGACCGAAAGACAAGACCTCGCTCGGATACAACATGCTTTTGAAATATCCGGAGCCTGAAAACATCGTTATCACCGAAGGGGCGCCTATTTCAAATCAACTCATCGAAGTCGTCCTCTTGCTCGCGCAGGACCTCGGTATCAAAAATGTCTACGCCTACTCACGTCCCGGCGGCCTCGCCTCGTACTTATCCACACATTGACTCGAATAATCCATTTAGTACACTGGAAGTACTTGCTCCTTCATCAGCTGAATAATTAGCTGTTGAACACTCCCAACCAGAGAGGAGTCCATCATGTGCATTAAGCATCTGCGCCGATACCTGCTACAAGGAGTCAGCTCCCCGTCCGACTTCGAGGCGTTTTGCGTCCGTTTCGGTGCAAGGAAAATCGGCGGGAGCCGCGATGAGCAGAACTCTTTTGAGACACTGTTCAAAGCTAAGGCTCGCCAATGTGGCATGTCATCGGTGATCGCTGAAGACTACCTCGCTTCAATGCGAGGAGATGGCGCCCAGCGCTCGTCCGGCGGTGTCGATGACACCGGCTTCGAGGGGGCATTGCTTCCCAGCAGAGCCTGACGCTGTACTCACGTCTACTTGAGTACGCCGCTATCGCAATAACGGGTTACACCGTCGGTTATCGTGATACTTATTCCTTTCTTGTTCTTTTTGCTCTTTCTTCTCGCCACTTACCTATATATCTCTTTTGATATATAGGTAAGTGGCATTTTTTTATCCTCTGGTCGTTCTTGACAACTCTTCATGATGCGGGCATCATGGCGGGGAATGTAAGTTTTCCACTTTATTTACTTGCTGTGGAAAGGTTGGTTTACATTATTTTAGAGGAAACATACACAAAGAATCATGGCTAAGAAGCTATACGTCGGCGGGCTGCCCTACAGCACGACCGATGCGGAGCTCAAGGACGCTTTTGCGCAAGCAGGGGCCGTCGAGTCTGCTGTCATCATCATGGATAAGATGAGCGGCCGCTCGAAAGGTTTCGGCTTCGTCGAAATGGCATCTGATGAGGATGCACAGAAGGCGATTGAGATGTGGAATGGGAAGGACTTCGGCGGACGCGCGCTCACGGTAAATGAGGCACGCCCGATGGAAGACCGACCTCGACGCGATTTTCGTAGCGGCGGCGGCAATGACCGCGGCGGCTACGGTGGCGGACGAGGAGGCAACGGAGGTGGAGGCGGCAGAAGCTGGTAATCCCCTTTGAGTTTTAAACAGCCCCGCAATGCGGGGCTGTTTGCCGTATAATGCTGCTATGAAATACGGAGCACTCCTCGGCTGGGGTATTTGTATCTATGCAGTGATGATGCTCGCGTGGTCGGGTCTCGTCATCTACGGATTGGCTGGCACGCTCGTAGCTCGCATCCTTGTACTCTGCGTACTCATCATCGTGACAACGATCGCAGCCCGTTCCCTCCGATATCACTCGTGGAAAGACATCCTTCCGTATTCGATCGCTTGGGCGCTTATGATGGGGCTCCTCGACGCAGTCTACACCGTACCCTACTCAAATTGGACGATCTATGCAGATTGGAATTTGTGGGTGGGATACAGCTTGGTCGCGATCGTGCCGCTTCTGACGCCGTTTTTGCGCCCACTTCCCACAGGCCATCAGACGTAACTATGCGAAGCCTTCCTTTGCGGGAGCCATCTCTTGCGTCACCTCTGCGGAGCATGCGAGCGCTTTCGACACATCGATTCCTTTTCCGCCTCGCGCTTGCGGGTACCAATGTATTCGCGTGGGTATTTATCTTCCAGTACTTCTACCTCGTCGAACCGGATATCGCGCACGGGCTCGCGCGCGTGGCACTCCTGTACGCGCTCTCTCAGACGATTACCTGCCTCGTGACGCCTTTTGCCGCTCGTTTGTTGCGCTCGGGTGCCCGGAGAGCGCTGCTCCTAGGGACAGTTGCTGCAGCATCGTCATTCGTTGTCCTCGGTGCTGCGCTCGAAGGTTTTTGGGGTGGTGCAGAGGTGCCGATCGCACTCGCCGCGTTTGCGTGCGGCTTGGGCGTGTACCGTGCGCTCTACTGGATACCCTACGAGGCCGAAGCGGAGGCGGCAGGAAAACGAGCCAAAAATATTTTTGCGGAACTCTTCATCGCCCTCGCACCACTTCTTGGTGGGGCATGTGTGGCCGCGTCTCTTTATGGGCCGGTATGGCTGCTCTTCGGAGGCGCCTGCCTCATCCTTATTTCAGTAATACCCATCTTCTCTCTGCGTGATATTCACGAAGGATTTTCGTGGGGCTACCGCGAGACCTTTGGACACATGATCGATCCGGCCAACCGCGCGCTCGTGACGCAGTCCTTTCTCGAGGGTATCGCAGGAGCCGCGCTCCTGCTCTTCTGGCCGCTGGCGATATTTCTCATTACAGGCTGGTCGTATGGGATGTTGGGAGTCGTACTCTCACTCACGTTCGTCCTCGCTATTTTCATGCGCTCTCTCGTACGCAAAGGTCTGCGCAAAGCAAGTCTGCACGCATCCAGTACGCTAAACATCGTTTTTGCGGTGACCCCGTGGATATTCCGTATGCTTGTCGCAACCCCGTTCGGCGTCATACTCGTTGATTCTTATTTCCACACAACCACCCCACGACGTATCGGCCTCGATCCGGTGGTCTTTGAACAAGCGGCCGATGGCGGCTCCTTCCTCGACGAGTACACCGCGCTCAAAGAAATGGCCCTCTCGCTCGGCAGGATAGCGCTCTGTGCGGTGGGGGCGGCAGCAGCTCTTACCGTATCACTGCCTGTAGCGTTCGTCGTGGTCTTTGTCTGTGCCGGACTTGCCGCAGCTGCAGTTGCCCTCAAATCACGCTAAGAGAATAACGACGCAAGGACCTCTTTTACGAGATTGCCATCGGCGCGGCCAGCGAATTCTTTCATAACGACACCGGTCAATTTGCCTGCGCCCGATGCGTCAACGACACCGAGTTCCTCCTTTTTCGCACGTGCCACTTTTTCTATTTCTTCGCGGCTTGCCATCTGCGGTAGGTAGGATTCCAATATCTTCAATTCACTCAGTTCTTTCTCTGCAAGCTCCGCGCGGCTGCCTTTTGTATATACATCAGCAGCTTCTTTGCGCTGTTTGGCAAGCCGCTTCAGTACCGTGATCGCATCGTTGTCGGCAAGCTCTTCTGTCGGCTTGCGGCCTTTCGCGACGAGCTCGTTGGTAAATGCTGAAAGCGCGCCGCGTAGTGTATCCACGCGAAGCGCATCGCGCGCCTTCATCGCGGCGGTCATGTCGGTGCGGATTTGTGCCGTTAACAACATTGGGACAGTGTAAATAACTAATCAGACTTTGACAACCCAAAGAGCCGATGTCATTCTAGCGAAACGACTCACGGGAGTCGCATGTTTAACCAGGAGGACAGACCATGCCCACCGTTCTGCGTGTCGTCGTAGGCGTTGTGGTCGGCATTGTCGCCGGCGGAGTCCTAATGAGCGGCTTCGAGATCTCCGGCGGCCGCGAGGCACTTGCCTGGCTCTCAAGTAACGCCAAAGTCTCCATTGTCGGCGGCCTCGCTGCCGTTGGCGGAGCGCTTGCTTACTGACGGCAGTATCTGCTCCACCGTGTTCCATGTCGCGCAAAACGACTTGGAGCACGGTGATTTTCATTTCTGATATACTCAATGCATGGAATGGCTTGTTATCGGACTGCTTGTCGTAAATCTTGCTCTTCTGGCTTTCTTTTTTATGCGCAAGCCAGCCCAAACGCAAGACCCCCAGAGCATGATGCTTCTGCAGAATCAGATGCAGGAATTGTCACGTTCGATGGAGAACAAACTCGGCGAGGGGACGACACGCATGTTTGAGAGCATGAAGACCCAATTTGGCGAGTCGCAGCGCCTCGCATCCGATATTCGCGACCTCGTCGCCAAACAGCTGACGGAAGTGCGTGTCGAGCAGACGAAGACGAATGAATCGACGACGCGCTTTATGGTTATCGCAGAGCAGCTTGCGAATCTGGAAAAAGTCTTGAAACACCAAAAACAGCGCGGGAATCTTGGTGAAGCGTCGCTCGAATTGATACTTTCCAATATTTTGCCACCCGGTTCGTACAAAATGCAGTATGAATTCCCCGGAGGGGAGACGGTGGATGCTGTCATCGAGACAAAAGAAGGCGTCATTCCGATAGATGCAAAATTCTCGCTCGACAACTACCAGCGCTTGGTGGATGCGATCGATGATACACAGCGCGCGGAATTGGAAAAACAATTCAAGAACGATCTCAAGATGCGCATCGACGAGACTTCGAAATACGTACGCCCGAAGGATGGCACGTTGCCATTCGCTTTTATGTACATTCCCGCCGAAGCCATCTACTACGATCTCCTCATCAACGAAGTCGGCTCGGTCAAGGTCAACACGCGCAATCTCATTGACTACGCCTACAACGAGAAGAAAGTCATCATCGTCAGCCCTACAACCTTTGCTGCGTACCTGCAGTCGGTCCTCTACGGATTTAAGGCATTCAAAATAGAAGAGACAGCGAAAGACATCGCGAAAAACGTGGAAGCGCTCGGGCGGCACCTCAATGCGTATCAGGATTATTACAAAAAACTTGGCAATTCGCTCTCGACCACCGTGAATCACTTCAACGCCGGCTCCAAAGAGCTCGGCAAGATAGACAAAGACGTGTTGCGTATCACAGGCGAGAGTGCGGAGCTCGAGACCCCCCTCCTCGAGAAACCAACTTTGATAGAAGAATGACCCCGGGTGCCGCGACCGGGGTCATGGGTCACCCTGCGGTATAAGCCATCCTCCAATGGCCATTTCCGCGTACGCGCAGAGTCTGAGAAGTATGTCCACTCCGTTGTTGTCTTTTGCAATCTCGGGCACTACTAAGTAGCACACGAAGCCGACTCCTGCGTAGAAACATCCGGCTCGGCAGATCTTCTTTCGCTTAGACCCTTTTTCGGACATTGGAATCTCCCCTCCGTTATGTGCCCGTCCGAGCATAATTGCACAAAAAGGCGGGCCCCCGCAAGAGGGCCCTAAAAAGTTGCTTCGCTCACAAAGCGAAGAGGGTTATTATTCCGCACACGATGATGCCGATTACGTTCCCGACGATGAGGTCGCGAACATTATTCGGCCACTGACGCGGTTCACCTGTAATCGGGAGGACTTGATACATCGGACTCTCCCAAACAGCCCAGCCACGGCGATTCTGACTCTTTGTAGGAGAAAAGCAAGACGTAGTTGCATGAAGTGTGGATATGTCGTAGACTGCGGAACTTATGGCTAAAATAGCTATTATCGAGACGGGAGGCAAACAGTACGTTGTCACGCAGGACAGCGTTTTGGATGTTGAGAAGATCACAGGACACAAGGCGGGGGACAAAATAACCTTCGACAAGGTGCTTTTGACCGATGACGGCAAGGAAACCAAAGTGGGTGCACCGTACGTCTCCGGTGCCAAGGTGTCTGCCGAGCTGATCGAGGAAGGCCGCGAGGCAAAAGTGACCGTCATCCGCTATCGTCAAAAAAGCCGCTATTTCAAGAAAAAGGGCCACCGCCAACCATACGCAACTGTGCGCATCACTGCGCTTTCATAAAACCATGGGGGAAGGCATAAAACCGCCCGCAGGAATCCCAGGTCAATCGCCAGACGATCCACGTTTCGGAAAGTTCCGGCGTCAAACTCATGTGCCGGGAAAAGTCCCATTAGGAACACCTCAGCCCGAACCGACTCCTAAACCTGACGAGGAACGAAAGAAGACCGAAGAGCCCGAGGAGAATTCTCCGCACAAGATCGATAAAAAAGTTTAACGTCTGCTCTCGAGAGCGTTCTTGATAGTCTCGGGGTCTGCGTACTCCAGCTCGCTGCCGGTCGAGAGCCCGCGGCCGAGTGAGGTAGTAATCAATGTTGGGTTTCGTAAACCCAACACATTCTCGCGGAGCTGAATCGCGGTCGCGTCCCCTTCGGGATTTGCGGGGAAGGCGAGGATGATCTCCTCGAGTCCTCCTTTGGTACGGGTCGGAATTGAATCGAGGAGTTGTTTGATACGTAGACCGTTGGTCTTCTCTGATGCAAGCGATATCGTGCCGCCAAGTACAAAATAATAGCCACGATACGTGCCACTGCGCTCGAGTGCTGCGATGTCGGCGTCGGATGCGACGACGGCGAGGAGTTTTGGATTGCGCTCCGGATTTGAGCACATGCTGCATAGCTTTCCGCTGCTATTTGAAAAACGCATGCACTGCGCACATTGTTTTACGGAGCCACTAAGGGATTGCACCGCATCGACAAGCTCACGGCGGATGGCCGGGGAGCCGCGCAGAAGATAGTGTACGAAACGCTGCGCCTGCCTAGGGCCAATCCCGGGGAAACGTTCAAAGAGGGAAGTCAAACGCTCAATCGAGTCCATTGCAAGACAGTATACTTGTTTTTCAGAATGGAGCAGCGTCGGCTTCTACTTCGGTTTCCGGCGTGAAGTCGCCGAAATCACTCTTGTCGATCGAACGGAAGGTCGTCTTCTCCTCATCGAAGCGCAGCTCGACTTTGCCGACGGGGCCGTTGCGATGCTTTTCCACGAGAATTTCCGCGATGCCCGGCTTGTCGGAATTGTCACTCATTTTGTCCTCGCGGTGGATGAACATAACCACATCGGCGTCTTGTTCGATGGAGCCGGAATCACGGAGGTCTGAAAGGCGGGGGCGGCCCCGGCGGGTTTCGACCGCGCGCGAGAGCTGGGAGAGTGCCAAGACCGGTATTTCAAGCTCACGAGCCATCGCTTTGAGCGAGCGCGAAATTTCGGTCACTTGCTGGACAAGGTTGTCTCCGCCGCGCGCGTACGTCGGCGTGATGAGCTGCAGGTAGTCGACGATAATGAGCCCCAAATCTTTTTCCATTTTGAGGCGACGGGCGACAGAGCGCATCGCCAAGACGGTGGTCGATGCTTTGTCGTCAATATAGATCGGTGCTTCGGCGAGAACGCCCATACCCTGTTGGAGACGCTCAAACTCGTCTTCATCGCGGATTTTGCCGGTGCGCAGACGCCACGAGTTGACGCCCGCTTGTGCTGCGAGCATGCGGTCGACGAGCTGCTGCGAGCTCATTTCGAGAGAAAAGATGCCGACCGCGGTACCGTGCTTTGTCGCGGTCTGACGCGCGATGTCGAGCGCCAGCGCTGTTTTTCCCATCGAAGGTCGGGCAGCGAGAATGATGAGATCTGATTTTTGGAAACCAGCGAGGAGGTTGTCGAGCTGCGGAAAGCCGGTTGGGATGCCACGCATCGAACCCTCGTGTTTTTGGAGGCTCTCGAGTCGCTCCCACGCCTCGGCGAGCTCGTCTTTGATAGCAGAAAAGGAGCGCAACATCGGGGTTTGTGTCACCGAAAAGACGGCCGACTGCGCTTCGTCCAAGATAGTCTCGATATCTCTGTCTTCTTCGAAGCCAAGCTCACCGATCTTTGCCGCAGCGTCGATAAGACTTCGCAAGACGAATTTAGTCTGGACGCCCTGCGCGTAATGTCGTGCCGACCCCGGAGAAGCTGCCGCACCGACCATCTCGGAGAGGTAGCTTGCGCCGCCGATCTCATTCAAAAGTTTTCGCTCTTTGAGTTTGCTCGAGAGGGTAACGACGTCGATGGGCTCGCCTTTCCCAAAAAGTGCCAACATCGCGTCGAATATCGTGCGATGCTTGCCCGCGTAAAACGAATCAACACCAACGAGATCCGCGACTTCGTAGATCGCGTTCTGATTTAGCATCAACGCGCCGAGCAAGGCTCGCTCCATCTCGATATCTTGGGGCGGAACTTTTGCGGCGTTGGTGGCCATTGTGTAATCCTACCACTGTGCCTTTTGCAGCGTGGTTTCGTGGGGGACTTGAAAGTGTGCCTTAGGTGTGGACAATGGGTGGCTCGGGCTTCCGGGAAGGTCAATGCCTTGACTCTGGGCGCTATATTTGATACAACGAAGACACACGAATCAAAAAGAGTCAATAACCAGCCATTTATGCTATCTTTTCAGCCAAAATCTGTCACCAAGGATCTCCTCGCAAGCCTTCCGGAGCGCTCTCGCCGCGTCCTCTCGGACCGCTTCGGCCTTGCCGGAAAGGGCGAGCGACGCACGCTTGATGCCATCGGGCAGGAGTATGGCATCACCCGCGAGCGTGTGCGTCAGATCGAAAACCACAGCATCTCCGCGGTGCGTGATTCCGAAGCGTACGCGACGCTCACACAACACTTGGAGGACCTCAAAGCTGCCGTTGCGACCTTGGGCGCCGTGCTCGCAGAGCACACGATCGTTGAGCATCTTGCAAAAGGTGACGCCGATCGCAATCATCTTGTATTCCTTCTCACCGTCGGACATCAATTCGACGACCGCCGCGAGGACAACGATTTCAAGGCGCGCTGGCACATCGATGAACAACTCACCGAACAAGTGGAGGCAGCGCTTTCAAGCCTCTACGAATCGCTCGAGCCCAACAAGCTCACTCCCGAAGAAGAGTTTTTGGAGCTTTTTGCAAAACATCTCAAACAAGCAGGGGTAAAAAACCGCGCTCCCGAAGTGCTCCCGCGCTGGCTTTTGATATCGAAGAGGATCGGTCGGAACCCGCTCGGCGAGTGGGGCCGGCAGGATTCACCACACGTGCGTATCAAAAATACGCGTGATTTCGCATACCTCACACTGAAGCGCCACGGCTCACCCATGCATTTTATCGAAGTCGCCAAAAACATCGAAAAACTTTTTGGCCGCAAGACGCATCCTGCGACGACGCACAACGAACTCATCAAGGACAACCGCTTTGTCCTCGTCGGCCGCGGACTCTACGCCTTGAAAGAGTGGGGCTACGAACCGGGCGTTGTGCGCGACGTCATTGCCGGTATCCTGAAGCGTGAAGGGCCGCTCACGCGCGAGGAGATCATCGAACGTGTAAAGCGCGAGCGCTACGTAAAAGACGCGACCATCGCCGTCAACTTGCAGAACGACATGTTTGCCAAAACGACGGAAGGGAAGTATTCGTTGGCGAAATAAGTGCCAATCCACAAATATCCGAACACTACGAATGCCTACAAATGAGGCCATATTTTATCCGTAGTTATTTGTTGATTTGTATCCATTTGCAGATTGGCACATGCTAGAATTAGGGCATGATCCATGAGTATGAGCAGACAGGAATAGCAAGCGGGTCGAGATTCAAGGGTTCATTTCTCACGCCTCTTTTCAACTTCGACCTACACTCCTTCACCGATGAATTTGTAGGCAACGGCTGGGGCATGTCGCGCTGCCTCGCGCTCAGCATCATTTTTTGGGGCCTTTTTAGCGTACTCTGGCAAATGGTACCGAGCTTGCCGCTTTTTGCCTTCGGGTGGCTTTTGGGTACGGCACCCGTGTGGCTTCCTATCGTGCTTTTGGTAACTGCGTGGAAAATATGGATTTGGTATGTGCATTCAAGCTACATCTTCAGGCGCGACACCGTCCTTCTCGAGGTAAAAATGCCGCGCGACATCACCCGTTCGCCGCGGGCAATGGAAAATGCGCTCTCCAAACTTTGGACCGACTCCGGCGAAACGACCTTCTTCAATACATTCTGGCAGGGTCAGGTGCGTCCTTACTTTTCTCTTGAGATAGCCTCATTTGGAGGGGAGATACATTTTTACATCTGGTCTTGGCGGGCTTGGCGGCCGAATGTGGAGGCGATGATGTACGCCTACTATCCCGAAGTCGAAATAGTTGAGGCCGAAGATTATGCATCAAAATTTAGATTTGATCCCGACACGCAAGAAGCCTTTCCTACCGACTGGCGCTATGAACCGCGCAATGATGCATATCCTATCCGCACGTACGTCGACTTTGAGCTCGACAAAGATCCGAAGGAAGAGTACAAGGTGGACCCTCTCGCGGAGGTCTTGGAGCGCATGAGTATTTTGAAACCGGACGAACAGATGTGGATACAGATAATCATCACGCAGTGCCGCGACTCTCGGCGTGATCCCAAGGGACCTTGGTGGAAAATGCAGGATAGATATACTTCAATTATAAAAGACGCGATAGACGAACTCCGTAAGGAAACGGTGGGGCATGGTGCGGACCCCGGCCTCAACAACCCCGAACGATGGAAATCATTCGCCCGTGTGCCGATGTATCGCTACACCAAACTCATCGAGGCGATGGATCGCAACATGGGAAAACACCCATTCAATGTCGGCATGCGCGGTGTCTACATTTCCAACTCTGAAAATTTCAACGCTGCAGGATATACAGGGATCCGTTGGCTTTGGCGACCGGTCGGCAACCCGCAATACATGAACCAGCTCCGTCCGCGCCGCTGGGGCAATCCGTTTGACTATCCGTGGCAGGATTTCAACAACATGCGGTGGAATCTCATGGTCCGCCGGTACTTTGATTGCTATCGCCGCCGCTCACACTTCTATTCACCGTGGATCATGCCGCACAACATGATGTCGACCGAGGTTTTGGCGACCATCTGGCACCCGCCGTCGGCTGCCATCGGCGCTCCGGGGCTTGCGCGTATTCCTGCGAAAAAAGCCGAACCGCCCGCCAATTTGCCCAAATAGACCCCCCGGGTTGTATAGTTGTATAGTGCAGTACTATGCCGGAGCCTAAATCGTTTTTTGAAGAGCTATTTGAAAGAGGGCATTATCTTCTCGACCGACTGTCGCTGCGCTGGGACCTCCACGCGAACCGCCGTACCATCATGATTCTCGTGGTCGGCGGATCAATCGCGGCCTTGACCTACCTGTTTGTCATACAAGCGCCCGCGTCATTCCCCGTCGACAAGCTCATTGAGGTCCCTCAGGGGCAGTCGCTTGCGGAAGTCGCACGCTCTTTGGAGGAGAGGGGGGTGGTGCGCTCCGCGCTCACACTCCGTCTGATCGTGAAGCTCACCGGCGGTGAGCGCAACGTGCATGCGGGGGATTACCTCTTTAAAGAACCACGGGATGTTTTCTCGGTCGCACGAGCACTCATCGTGGGGGCCTACGGACTCGAGCCAACCCGCATCCTGATACCCGAAGGTGCAACGATGAAAGAAATGGCGGTCGTGTTCGCACAATTCGAACGGTTTGATGCAGAGAAGTTCCTCGCACAAACCGTGGAGCAAGAGGGATACCTTTTCCCCGACACCTATTTCTTTTTGCCCAATGTGACTGCAGACACTTTGATACAGGCAATGCGGCAAAATTTTGATGAGAAGATAGCTTCACTCCAAACGCAGATCGCGAGCTCGACCCGCTCGCTTGAGGATATCGTCATCATGGCGTCGATCATCGAACGCGAGGCGCGCAACAGCGTCGATCGGCGGAAAATTTCCGGCGTCTTGTGGAATCGACTCGCACGCGGGATGCCGCTGCAAGTCGATGTAACATTCCTCTACACGATCGGCAAAAATACCTTTCAGCTTACCAACGAAGACCTCGTAAGTGACTCACCCTACAATACATACATCAACAAAGGCCTGCCGCCGACGCCGATCGGGAGTCCTTCACTCGATTCGCTCCAAGCTGCGCTCGAGCCCACCAAAAGCGACTACCTTTATTTCCTTGCCGACCGTAATGGCGTAACGCATTTCTGCAAGACGTACAGTTGTCACATGGCGAACAAAGCGAGGTATCTTTGAGCAGCATTAAGTGAAATCAATGTTTAATGTTCGTGACCTTCGAACTTTGCGTGCAAACACCAGCTGATGCATACTAACGTGGGTGCTCGGGGGAGCACGACAATAGGAGCTGACGATGAAAGACAGCATGCTCGATCTCACGAAACGTTATCTCAGCGGGGAGAAGCTCGGTCCGGCTGATTTCGCTCAGACACTCTACGGTTTGATGAGAAAGCACATCAACACCGGAACGTCACAAGAAAAGGGAATGTTCGAAGAAACGTTGAAGTATGGCCAACGTGTCGAGGTCGTGGATCTATCAGAATTCTACGTTGCCGGAAAGAAGCTTTGTCGGGATAGCCTCGACTCACGAAACTGGACACGTCTTTCGGACACGTTACTTCAAGGGTTTGTTGAGGCTGGGAAAGTCAGGGTCGCCTCTGTCGCTATCGCGGCTATGAGGTTCTACTCCGGCAATAACGCGACGCTGGAAGCGACTTTGATGAAAATTGCCCTTCCGCTTCTACGCGAGCCCAGCGACATCATCGACTTCGGATTGGCCATCAGTTCAGACCGCGCGTTCATCATGTTCAACACGATGATCGGCGGCAATCCCGGTTACTACGCGCTCATCGAGAGCCGTCGCGCGAAAGAACGGGCGACGGAAGAACAAGCGAAAGCTGATAGCGTTGCTTCGCTGTAACACTCTCGCCATGGCAAACAAGGAAAGTTCTTGCCAATTCCAACAATGGACCCTCGCGGCGATGCGGGGGTTCAAACTTTTTTGTTCACCTTTTGATATAGTGCCTTCATGACGCAAAAGATATTCGTCGGATTGTCGGGGGGAGTGGACAGTGCGGTCTCGGCTGCACTCCTGCAAGAGCAGGGGCATGATGTCGTCGGGGTATTCATCAAGATATGGCAACCGGAATTTACGGAATGCACGTGGCGGGAGGATAGGCTCGACGCGATGCGCGTGTGCGCGGCGCTCGGGATACCCTTTCGGGAAGTCGACCTCTCCGACGAATATAAAAGAGAAGTGGTCGAGCGCATGGTGAGCGACTATTGCTCCGGCATCACCCCCAATCCGGACGTCTTGTGCAACGCTCATATTAAATTTGGCTCATTCGCGAAATGGGCAAAGGAGGAAGGGGCGGAGCGAATAGCAACGGGTCACTACGCGCAAATAGAGCAGTCTCAAGATAACATCTTGACGTGGAAGTTATTGCGGGCGCACGATACTTCGAAAGACCAATCATATTTTCTCTACCGGCTAGGGCAGCAGGACCTCGCGCGTGCGCTTTTCCCCGTAGGCGGCATGCTTAAGACCGAAGTACGTGCGCTGGCACAAAAATTCAACCTGCCCGTCTCCCGCAAGCCAGACAGTCAGGGCCTGTGCTTTGTGGGCGAGGTATCCATGGCCGATTTTCTTAAGCGCTTCATTCCTGTCGTAAGAGGGCCCGTTGTGTGCGAAGGGCAGATCGTAGGCGAGCACGAGGGAGCAGCGCTTTACACAGTTGGACAACGACACGGATTTTCTGCCACAGGCGCCGACCACCCGTATTATGTGGTAAAGATCGACATATCGACGAACACACTCTCGGTATCGCCTCACCGGGAAGACGCGGCACAAGCCAAGGTTGAATTGCACGACGTCCATTGGGTCTACCGTGAACCGATGCTACCTCATACGCTCCTTGCCCAAGCGCGGTATCACGAACAACCGATCGCTGTGACTCTGGAGCGACAAGAGGGGAAACTGTTTGCTACGTTTGAGAAGCCGCATATCGTGTCGCCCGGACAATCGCTCGTGCTTTATGAGGGAGATGTGTGCTTGGGAGGCGGTATAATAAAACGATGAGTGCGACGATTTCCCGCATGGCGTGGTTTTTAATTGCTGCAACCGTGCTCGCGTACGCCGTATACCTCGTTGCAGGAAACATCGTACGCGCAGAAGCATCCGGCGAGAATTTGCCTATCATCATTCGCGATGAGCTCGGTACTGGAGCTCATCATCTCTCGGGGATGATCATGGTCCCATCGCCCTGCCACGAGCTTTCGGTGCGCACTCAATCTGTATCGAGCAGTACGCATATACTCCTCTTT
>Ga0209542_10003717_pt1 | contig 32293 bp, 36 predicted proteins | sample RifCSPhighO2_01_FD_184028 | JGI IMG/M metagenome (GOLD analysis project Ga0209542, IMG submission 184028) | Soil microbial communities from Rifle, Colorado - Rifle CSP2_plank highO2_0.1 (SPAdes) (version 2) | ecosystem: Environmental > Terrestrial > Deep subsurface > Rock core/Sediment ... | reverse complement strand
CCACAGCTACAAAAAATCTTCGCGGATAAAGGTGAGTAGAATTGCCCCGGTAATGGCAACGATTAAAAGGAGAATGGCGACAAATGCCCAGGGCTGATCGGAAAAAGGTAGCGGGACATTCATTCCGTAAATGCTGGCGATCATGGTCGGGATCGTCAGGATAACAGTTACGGAAGTCAGCAACTTCACCACTCGATTTAGATTATTGGTCATAATGGTCGAATAAGCTTCCCGAATATTCTTAATTGTTCGGATACTATCATCGGCGACTTCGATAAGCTGTTTGTTCGACAGCATGATATCTTCCACTAAATCCTTATCCTTTTCATAAAGATTTATATGACGACTCTTAAGTAGGGCATCAAGAATCGCATTAGTTCTAACCAAAACTGGTCGAAAATCATTAAGTATTCCTTCAAAGGCAACAAATTGAATAATATCGCTATTTTTGATCTTTTCTAATTTAACCTCGATGGAGCGGATCTTTTTACTTATTTGATTAAGGTAGGTATTATACGTCTTATTAAGGTGTTGAATCAGCTGGAGCAGTAATTTAACTTTTTGGGTGGTATAAAATTCTGATGATTCCAGGAACGAATTGATAAAGTCTGGTTTAGTCAGTGAAACGGTGGCTAAAAATTTATCTGTGAGACAAAATAAGATTGGGTAGGTCTTGATATCATCCTTATCATCCGAAGGGTATCGGGTGTAAATATACACATAGTCATCCTCAATTTCCAAACGAGGTACTTCGTGGACATCTAGGGCATCTCTTAATAAACTAATGTCTAGGTTGAATTCTTCGGCCAGTTTCTTCAGCTCCTTCTCATTGGGATCCACAACATGAGTCCAAGTTCCCACCTTAAATTCGGAAATCTTTTGCAGTTTACTGTCCTTTATGTTTCGGTATAAATAAGAAATCATCGCCTTTTCTTAGGATATCGGTTAATAATTTAGATTGCAACTAGAAGTGCTAATTAGAGCCAGTCGGCGATCAGTTTCCCCACCTTGTCCCGATGGCCATGGAACGAATGATCGGCGCCTTTAACAATTTTGTAAGTGAAATCAGGCTGCACTTTTTTGAGAATATTAACTATTTTGGGAACGTTGCCCCAGGCATATTCATCCTTTTCACCGTAGATGACTAAAGATGGCTTGTGAAGGGCTTTGAATTTGTGGAATAAAACTTGCTTGCGAGACAGTCTGGCGTCTTTGAGAGCTTCGTAAAAGGGAAACACGTTATAATCACCATCCGGATTGGCTAAATCATAGAAACTTTTGTAGGAAAAAATGTCGTCAGGAAGCAAATCGGGAACGATTTCATCGGCGGTGTCTTTTTTAATGTGCTGCAACGCCTGTTCTAGCAAGGGCCAGAATTTTTTGTCACCGAGTTGGTCATAGTAAATTCCGGTATCGTCCCCGCCACCGAGGAGAATATATTTTGAGATCTCATTTTCTGGTTTGTAGAAATCGTAGACGCAGATTTTATTGGCGCCAGTTGATTCACCAACTAAATAAAATTCTTTGAAGCCCTCTTTTTGCAGAAAAGCGATCGCGGCATCGATATCTAAGGCGCAATCCTTAATTAGCTCGTATGCCATGCCAAACATTTTCGATTCGTTAGTTTTCCCGATATTGAGCTTTTTCATGTAATGAGCGCCGCGGTTGTTAAAGGAAAGGAATGCAATGTTCTTTTTGGCTAATTCCTGGGCATATTCGGCGCGGCCTTTGCCATAAAAGACTGAAGCACCGCCGTTGCCGTGGAGGAATATAGCGGCCTTGGTTGATTTATTGGGTCGGAAAAGCAGTCCGGGGAGTTCGAGGTGGTCCTTGGTCGTAAAATGGACGAGTGTGGGCTGAAGCATGCCCTATTATACCAGATTTGAGGGAAAAAAGAGCGCGTTGACAAGGGAAAATAGGAAAAAAGGGAAAAGAGAGAAAAAAGTGACTGAAAGCCACTGGTGGGCGTTCGCCGAGGCGAACTGTTTGCCGAAAACCGGCGAACGCCCACCAAGGCAACCGACCTACTCAGGCGAGCCGCGCAGAATGAGGAGCGTCGAGCCGTGAAGCTCTACCTCGAAATTCAAGATTGGGTGTCTGGCATTAAGCTCCAGCTCAATCTGCGCGGCCTGGTTCGGCGTTACTTCTACGACGAGGTTGATCTGAGCGTCAGGCTCCGCCTCATCGAGGAAGTCGATCGCCCAGTTGACGACGTCTTTTAGCTCCATGCTAGGAATTCCCGGGGCGTCAGCCACTAATGTAGCCAGATCTTGACGGCATGCGGCGACTCGTGGGCGATTATGAACGACATCCATTTGCCCTTTCCAAAGGTCATGTAGCATCCCGCGCGGGTTCTGAAGATCTGACCGTCTCTGGTCGTAACTCCAATAACCTGGCGATAGCAAAGGCTGTCGGCTGGGTCGAGACAGAGCTCGACTGTCTCGGCGATTAGTGCATCTAGTCTGCTAGAGTGTGGGTAGGCTAAGCCATTCATTTCGGTTTGGTTCCCTCCTCTGGGGTGGCGATGGCGTGGGCGGTGACGACGAAGTGATGTCCGTCAATGGTAACGGAATAGTGTGAAATCTCCTCGGGATGATCGTTGTCGAGAGCCCTCTTTAGTAACTGTCTCTCTGCCTCCGATGGTTTGTACCTCATCAGAAGCCTTTCAGTAACTCCAGGTTCCATAACGTGGAACACGAGATAGGCCTCGTTGATCGTCTTGATCCGGCTGATGGCCATCGTCCTGATTCTCTCCTTTGTGTGGGTTTTCCCTGTCAACGCGCGTACTAAAAACGATCGTCTTCAATTCTCACTATGCGGCTAGTGTGAGCGCTAAAGATGATAAGGGGTATTGTAGCAGGAAATTGGGTGGACCTGCGGAGAATCGAACTCCGGCCTCCGCAATGCGAATGCGGCGTTTTACCACTTAACTACAGGCCCGATAGCTATTGATCTGTTATCTTGAATTGTATTATACTAAAGTCTTCCTATGAAAAAACTGATTGTTCTTGGTGATTACTGTAGTGATACCCTGGTTTGCCAGGAAATTCGTGCTAGCGTGGAAGGTTCTCTAAAGGATCCCACCGGAGTGCGAATTTCCTTTATTCATTCCACGCCTTCAACAATACATACCGCTTTCCTTCTCAATCAGCTAGTAATCACAGAAGAGCGCTATGGTGTTCCCTCGGAAACCGTGTTTTTTGTCAATACTGACCCCCGGTTAGAAAAAAACACTGAGATCAAGGAAGCAGAGGGATCAAAGGGAGTAATTATGAAATTGGCTTCCGGTCTTTACATTACTGGCCCCAATGCCGGCTATTGTTTTGCTATGATCAAAGACAAAATTGAAATTCTTTATACTTATGAGCCATTAGTTAAGGGCAGCCAGTTCCGCTCTCGGGATAATTATCCTCGGGTTATCGCTCATTTGATGGACTATCTGGAACAGGATCTGGAAATGGACACCATTGATCGGGCCAACGTTCCCGAACTAAGAGGTTACTACGTTGGCCACGTTGACAACTACGGCAATATTAAAACGACAATTACTAAAGAAGATTTAAAAGGCAAATACGAGTTAGGCGACTTGGTTAAGCCGAGAATTAACGGCATCCAAAAAGACGCCCGTTACGTTGATAATCTATTTGGAGGAGCCGTTGGCGAGCTAGTAATGTATCCCGGCTCCTCGGGCACTCCTGACAACCCCTTTATGGAAATCTCCGCTTGGAGCCATTTCAGCAACGGACCAGCTGGTCAGGTAGTGAAAACCGGAAGAGACTATTTCGAAGGCGTGCAGCCGGGTGACCCGGTGCTTCTTTAACAATACGAGAGTGGTTGGAATATATTCTGTCCCGATTAAATATCGGTAAAAAAATAGAAAGGAGGTGATTCACCCGCTCCTTCCAGAACGGGTACCTTGTTACGACTTAGTCCCCATCGCCGACTCTACCCTCTCCCGATAAATCAGGATTCGGGTATCTTCGACTTTGTTGGCTTGACGGGCAGTGTGTGCAAGAGACAAGAACGTATTCACCGCGGTATAGCTGACCCGCGATTACTACTAATTCCGCGTTCATGAGGTCGAGTTTCAGACCTCAATCCCCACTGAGAGGTGGTTTGTGGGATTAGCTCCATGTTGCCATTTTGCAACCCATTGTCCACCTCATTGTAACATGTGTGTGGCCCAGGGCATAAGCGTCATGCTGACTTGACGTCTGCCTCTCCTTCCTCCCGCGCAAAGCGCAGGCAGTCTCCCGAGATACGTGTAACTCGGGACAAGGGTTACGTTCGTTGTCCCACTTAAGGGCACTCCTCACGGAACGAACTGACGACAGCCATGCAACAGCTGTTCCTATGTCCGAAGAAGTCCCGACTTTCATCGGGACGTCATGGGAATGTCAAGCCCTGGTGAGGTGCTTCGGTTTGTCTCGAATTAAACCACATGTTCCACTAGTTGTGTGTCTCCCCGCCAATTCCTTTGAGTTTCAACCTTGCGGTCGTACTCCCCAGGTGGCTCGCTTAACGCGTTAGCTTCGCCACACCTTCCCTCCGATAAACGCAAGGAAAATGCAACTAGCGAGCATCGTTTAGGGCTAGGACTACCCGGGTCTCTAATCCGGTTCGCTCCCCTAGCTTTCGTCTCTCAGCGTCAGTTATCTCCCAGAAATCTGCCTTCGCCATTGGTGTTCTTGATGGTATCAACGCATTTCACTACTCCTCCATCAATTCCGATTTCCCTAGAGAAAACTCTATTCCGTCAGTTTCCCATCCATTTCCCCGATTGAATCGGGGTCTTTAAAACAGGACTTGGCGGATCGCCTACAGACCCTTTACACCCAGTCACACCGGATAACGCTTGTAGCCCCCGTATCACCGACGCTTCTGGCACGAAGTTAGCGGCTACTTTCTAGTAGGGTACCGTCAATCCGGAATTCACCGGACTTCTTCCCCTACCACAGCGGTTTACACCCCAAGAGGCTTCTTCCCGCACGCGGCGTCGCGTGGTCAGGCTTTCGCCCATTGCCAACGATCCTTGATTGCTGCCATCCGTAGATGTGGAGCCCGTGTCTCAGTGCTCCTCTGGCTGATCACCCTCATAAGGTCAGCTACCCGTCATAGGCTTGGTAGGCCGTTACCCTACCAACTACCTGATAAGCCGCAGGCCCCTCTCTTGGCGAGCAGTTACGCTCTTTACCCTTACGGGACTATAAAGTATTACCCCCGGTTTCCCGGAGCTATGCTTTACCTAGAGGTAGGTTCCTACGTGTTACTCAGCCGTCTGCCACTTTTGCTCCGATAAATCGGAGAGAATCGTTCGACTTGCATATCTTAAACACGCCGCTAGCGTTCATCCTGAGCTAGGATCAAACTCTTAAAAAAATTTCGCCCCCTGACAAAGTCAGGAGACATTCCAACCACACTCGTATTGTCAACGAGCCTTTCGAAAACGAAGTACAGTAATTATATAAACTTTAAGCTAAAAGTCAACCGGCAATCACCACTCGCCGCAATCGGTCGTCCTCTTTGATTAATTTTTGCAGGCCATGAATGGTGGCATCCTCGGGGTTGGCGGCGATCGTGACCGGAATTTTGATTTCGTTGGAAATAAAACGATCGACGCCAGGGGTTTTGGCGAATTCGCCAGTGAAAACGACACCGCTCTTGATTAGGCCGTCGATAATTTCTGGCGGGACTGTCTCGATGAGCTCTTTTATCCCATCAATAATCTGGTTCATGGCGACGGCCAGCGCTTCCTGGACATCGTCGCTGGTAACGCGCACTGATTTGGGCAAACCGTTTTCCAGCGATTTGCCTCGCACTGGCAAAACATCCTTTTTCCCTGCTAGATTGAACAAGGAAACCTTTAGGTGTTCCGCGGTTTGTTCTCCGATAATCAGCCCGTATTTCAAATGTAGATAATTGTAAATTAGTTTATCCATGTGATCGCCACCCAGTTTCATTACTTTAGAACTGACTATGCCGCCCATGGTCATAATGGCGGCTTCGATAATACCGGCGCCGAAATCAACTACGAACACCGGTTTGTTCGTGAAAATATTATGGCCGGCGCCATAGGCGGCGGCAATTGGTTTCTCAATCAAGGAAACGGCATGGAAACCAGCTTTAATTAACGCTTCTTGGAGGGCCTTCTGTTCCACTTCTGTTGCAGTAGTAGGCACGACAGAATAACCTTCCAGTCCCCGCTTAATAAAGGAACTCTGATAGTAAGGGTAAACGGCTTTTTTAAGAAACTGTTGCATTAAATAAACGGTGGCATCGAAATCAGAAATAATCGAGTGGTTGAACGGTTTAATTACCTGAATGAACCCCGGTGCCTTGCCATAAATATCCTTGGCTTCGGTGCCGTAAAAAATATACTCCCCCGTCCGCGAATTTTGTCCCGCAAAGGTCGGCTCTCGCAACACAATGCCCTTATTGTTAATCGCAATCCGGGTCATTGACGTGCCCACGTCAACACCAATTCGGGTTCGTTGCAAAAGTGACTGGGCTTGATGTTTTATTTTTGCTACAATTGGGATCATATGCGAATCAATTTTACTACATTATTGCTTCATGTATACTCCTTACTCCTTTTTGCGACACCATTGGTGATGTTTCATAAGACCTCAGAACTTTTTGAATTTAATAAATTATTATTTGTCTACGGTATCGCGATACTGGTCCTCGGGCTTTCGATCGCCCGGATGATTGTTTATAAGAGAATTATTATACCGCAAACCGTATTTAACTATCCCCTGCTGGCATTTCTGGGAGCGCTGGTTTTGTCAACTATTTTCTCGATTGATAAACAAACCTCTGTTTTTGGCTATTATGGAAGATTCAACGGGGGGCTCCTGTCGATTATTACCTATATGGTTCTCTATGGCGGTTTTGTGGCTAATTTTTTAGTCGGCAACAAAACCGCCCGGTTAATCCGCCGCTTTTTAAAAGTATCCATGTTGTCGTCACTGGCAGTAATCCTTTGGGGACTGCCGGGAAAGTTTGGCTACGACCTAACCTGTTTTGTTTTTGGCGGCGGTCTTAATGTTGATTGTTGGACCGATCAGTTCCAGCCCACAGTAAGGATGTTTTCCACCTTAGGCCAACCAAATTGGCTCGGAGCCTATCTGGCAATCCACCTGTTTATTGGACTGTATTTTTTTGTTGTCAGCAAAACCAGAAAATTTACCGCCATCTATTCCAGCTATTTATTTCTTGTCTTTATCTCTATCCTTTTCACCCGGTCCCGGTCGGCACTCTTTGCAGTAATTATTGGTCTAATTTTAGGAGGAGGTTACTTTGTTTATAAAAAGAAGCTAAATAGGGAAATTTCTCTGCCCCGATTCAAGAAAACGATTCTGACAGCAATAGTTATCGTTGGCTTACTAATTGGGAAGACGGGAGTCGCCCAGATAGACCGTTTCATCAGTCTTCCAACCAATGACGAAAAAACCGCTTCCGCCAGCCCGAAAATTCTCAATAACGATATTTCCAGCTCGGCTGACATCAGACGAGTGGTCTGGCAAGGCGGCTTCAATGTCGGCATGGCCAATCCGTTATTTGGTAGTGGCGTAGAAACTTTTGCTTATTCTTATAATTTTTATCGACCGAGGGAGCACAATGACAATTCGGAATGGAATTTCATTTATAACAAGGCACACAACGAATTTGTCAACTACTTTGCTACTACCGGATTGGTCGGGTTGTTGACTTATTTGGCCCTGATCAGCGTCGTTTTTCTCCAGCTGAGAAGGACCATTTTAGCAGACAATCTTTCCAAGGAAAATGAGCTGTTGGCGGTATCGTTATCGTTGTCATATGTAACGATTTTAGTCACTAACTTTTTTGGCTTTGCCACGACGACGATTAATATTTTCTTTTATCTAATTCCCGCTTGGTTATGGCTGTTAACTCATCCCGAATCATCCTCAGATAAAATTGTTGACCTGTCTCGCCTGCCCGATAAACAGAAGGTTTCTCTACTGGCAATCGCAATTTTTGCGCTGTTTGGCTTTGCCTATATTGCCAGCTACTTTTTTGCCGACGTCCACTATGCTCGGGCGGAAACTTATCAGTCTACCCAGGAATACGACGCCGCCCAGCAGGAGCTCTATGCTGCCTATCGTCTCAGGAAGGAATCGGTTTATGCCAGCGCTCTGGCAGAAGTTCTGGCACAGCAAGCATTTATCAAAACATTGGGTAGCGCCAAACAGACTCGAATTTCTTGTCTTGATATGTCGAATCAAAGTGCCGATTGTATTGTCATGTCACAGGGATTTATGAATGAAGCTTTGAAGCAATCTCCTAAGAATGTTTTCTATTGGCGGACTCAGGCCAACAATTATTTTCTCTTTTATCAAGCCACCAAGGAGGAGAAATACTTCACTAAAGCGGTTAGCTCAATCCAGACCGCTCGCAGTTTAGCCCCGACTGATCCGCGTTATCCCTATACTTTAGCATTATTCCATCTCTCTCGTTATGAGAATATAAAGGGTCCCACGAGTAACGATCGGCTACTTCTAGAAACCAAGGGTCTGGGAGCGATTAACCTTACTATTCAACTGAAACCGGATTATCAGGATGGCTACTATATGAAGGGGCTGATTCAGTCTGCGGTAGGTCAAAAGGAGGAGGCGCGAAAAACTTTTCAGTTTATCCTTGATACCATGGGCCCCGAAGATCAACGGGTTAAGGACGAGCTAGAATCTCTCTAAATACTGGTGCCAGGGAACTTTTCTCCAAGTAGATCCAAAATGATATCAAGATAGAGAAAACATGCGATCAAGTAGTAATGGTTGAAAAAACTATGATGTAACAGGAGGTGAAAGGTGAATAAGGTGATGGCGATTTTAAGAGTCAGGCTGACTGTTTTCTTCCGGGCCAGAAGAAACATGACGATGCCGGTGACGGCGAGGGAAACCAGTAAGTAGCCGAGATTATCCACCTGGAAATGGGCGTTTCGAAGAAAAGTACTCAAGGACAAGCTAATATTTATTGGTGAAGTTATATGGGCTGAAGTCAAGGAAACTAATGTGTCATTGAGAAAGGCCCCAGGATTAATGACGAGGAAATATAAAATCGGTAGAAACGGGAGGGCGAAATAAGGGGCGTTTTTAATGGTCAAATGATTCTTTATGTTTTTATTTCCCAGGAATAAGGGCAACAAAAGCAGGAGATGTTGTTTAAAAGTAAAGAACATGGCCAGGAGAAGAAGCCAAAGTTTGGTTTTTTTTGCTAGATAGGTAAATAGCCATAGCGAATAGAAGGCAAAAACCAGTTGATCGAGGAACATATGCTCTAGCATGTAAAAGGCCCGCGGCAGAAACAAAAAGCCGGCCGCGGCGATGGCGCCCAATTCTTCTTGCTTGTTCCTTTTACATTGACTATAGATAACCAGAGCGGCAATTATATTGGCGGTCAAAAGGAGATATCTGGGATCGCCGAGTATTAGGACAAAGGGAATCGGCAGTAAAAATCCCATGGGTAGAAAGGTGAAGTAATCTGGAGTAACATTAGCATAGATTTTAGTGTAAACGATGTCATAGGGATTCATTCCCTGAAGAAATGCTAACGGCGCCTCCTTCATTTGAATAAAAGCGTCGATAATTGGTGTCGGGGAGGATTTCAGCGTCAGAATCGCGATCAATGAATACATTGCCAGAGCAATAATAAGCAAGTTTCTTCCCGAGGTTTTACTAATCAAAGTTTTGTAGAAGAGAAATACCAGTGTCGTCATATGTAAAATTTTGCCGATTTCGAGCATTACCTTGTCCTGATAAAGTCCGCCGTAAAATAGGGAGGCCAAGGCAAAGAGGATGAACACAATGCCAATAAACCAGGAGCGATCTTCGGGCTTTGCCGGGGCCTGTTGGGAAGCAAAGCCCGCCCTGATAAGCAGTCCATACGAAAATACCAGAAGGATAAATGACGGAATATTGAAAAAACCGAGATTGGGAGTGATAGCCAAGAATAAAAAAATAACACTGAAGATTTTTAGTCTCAAAGAAGTCATTAACGCTATTATATAATACAGCATATCGGATGTATACTAAGTTAAAGAAAAATTCTAAAGATGTCTTTTATTTCGTGGTGCTGATATTTCTGTCGGCGCTCTTCTTCATAAAGTTATTTTATCCCCAGCCAGCAATCTTAATCACCCCGGAATATACCCGAAGCGACATCACCCATTTTTATATTCCTCTAAAGAAATCTCTATCAGAAGCGCTGAAAACTGGCCGATTACCGCTCTGGGAAAAAGACATTGGCAGCGGTTTCCCGCTATTAGCCGAAAGTCAGGTCAGCCCATTCTATATTCCTAACGCCATCCTCTTCTACTTTTTTTCCTATTGGGCGGCCTTTAATCTTAGTCTGGTTCTTTCCTTGGCTCTGGCCGCCACCGGGATGTATCTGCTAATGAGATCATATCAACGATCCCCGGAGGCCAGTTTCTTCACCGCTTTTGCTTTTGCCTTTTCCGGTTTTTTCATGGGTCATATTAATCACTTTAATATTATTCAAGCGGCGGCGTTGTTGCCTTGGCTAATGTGGTTGTTTAATAAATTCGTACAGTCTTTTTCCGGAAAAACTTTTCTGCTTTTCATTATCTTGCTTTCACAGCAGCTCTTTGCCGGCCACGTCCAAGTAGTCTTTATTACTTTGATGGGAATTTCCTTTATGCTGCTAATGAGCCGGGAAATTCCCCTACCGAAACGGCTCCGCTTGTTTATTGCGTTGCTTGTCGCTTCTGGAATTGCTGGCCTAATGTCTCTGGTACAACTGTTGCCGACAAAGGAACTGGTTGATTTATCAACTCGATCCGGCGGTTTGGATCAGGAGGGCGCCACCTTGTTCTCCTTCTCTTGGCGTCATCTACTGACTATCCTGGACCCTTTTGCCTTGGGGACAGTGTCCAATGGGAGTTATGTGGAATACCTTAAGGATCCGGGCAATATTTTCTGGGAGAATTCGGCCTATTTCGGGTTGATCCCGTTGCTTCTCATGATCTACGGATTTCTTAAAGCACGTTCTGCTATGGTGTGGCGTTTGATTTGTGCCTTCGGCCTATTCCTGCTATTAGCGGCCGGCAAATATTCACCATTATATTTTATCTTCTCTATTCCTCCATTCAATTATTTTCGGGTGCCATCTCGTTTTTTGCTTTTAGTGGTTTTTTTTGCGACCATTGCAGCTGGATTTGGACTGGAGCAGTTCCTAGTGTTTTTGAAACAGAAGCGGTTTTCGGTTAAGGCTGTTAGTGCTATCATTCTACTGTTAACTGTCTCCCATAGTTTCTTTCTGTGGTATCGCTATCATCCCGCGGTTCCTGTTAACCAGTATCTCCAGAAACCGCCCCTAGTTACAGCGATTAAAAAGCCGCCGGCCGTCGGCCGAGTTTATTCATATAACAGCAATCGGCCATGGACTGAGAGTTTCACCAAGAAAGGCTGGAAAAATAATCTGGATTTTTATGTTTATGCACGAAACGAGTTGTCCCCGAATGTAAATCTACTGTGGAATATTCCCCACTCCCAAATATATGGTGGCAATGTCTGGATTCGACGCTACGTCGAATATGATCGTATTCTTCAGTCAGCTTTGTCGGGATTAAATAATGCCGAACCGGAGAAGAAAAAACTCGCCGAGGGTTTCCTCAATATGAGTAACATTCAGTTTATTATCACTGCCGGCGATCCCCCGCCGTTGGATTCCCTCCAACTCATTACCGCAGTCACGGACCAATCCAGTGATACAAAATATTCCCTTTATGAAAACGTGGCGGTATTCCCCAGAGCCCGTATGGTATACGACTTCAGAACAGCGGAGACACTTGAAGAACTTCGCGAGGAGATTGCCGCTCCGGATTTCGACCCGGCCCATCAGGCGATACTCGAAGAGACGGTTGACATAGAATCGTCTGCCGAGAAGACTGACGTCTCAGCCATCATTTCGATTAACAAAAATCAGGATGAAGTCCAGGAATTTTCGGTGACCACGTCACGAAAAGGGTTGTTAATTCTAGCTGACATGTATTACCCCGGCTGGCAAGCCTTTGTTGATGGTAAAACGACTCGGATCTATCCGGCCAATTTGATGCAACGCGCTATCATCGTGGAAAAAGGAAAACATAAAGTAGTCTTCTCCTATCAACCGAATTCATTTCAAAAGGGGTTACAGATTAGTCTTCTAGCCCACGCTATAGTTCTTTTAGCGATGTGCCTTCTTTTTTCAGCTCGCGGGCGTACTTCTTTTCCCAAACTTTGGCCTCGGCCTCGTCCTTAAAACAGTTTCGATGTAGCTTGGTCATGAAGCCGTAGTATTCGGAGTTTTGATAGAGGAAACTGTTTGCGCTCAGTGAATGCGCTTTTTCGATGTATTTTTGGGCTTGGTCACACTTTTCCAACCCGATCAGCGCTTCTGCCGCCAGATAATATGAATCGATATATTCCGGATCGAGCCGAATCGCTTCTTTATAATTGATTAGTGCTTGTTGCGGCTGCTCCGCCCGGCTATGAAGATTACCGCTTCGCAGCCGCCCCGAACGGTAAAAATCGATCACGTTCGCCAGCATCAAATTTTTGTAACTCTTCAGACTCCCTTGCAACGGATCCTGATAGGATTCCCAGGCCCGATCATTTCTTTCCAAAAGTTGCTCCGTCGTTGGCAAGTCCTCTTCCTTGTAAAAACGAAATAAGATTCCCTGCGGGATCCAGAACGAGTGTTCGAGATATGTAGGAAAACTTTCTGTCGAGTAAATCGGAAATTTCTTATAATTAGCTTCGATAAATTCTGCCAGTACTAACGGATTATCAACGGTTTTTGGCCTGGCAATCTGAGGATGAAACTTCTTCAGCATTTTATTAAGCTCTCCCTTATAAAGCTTGACGTAATGAATGACGACGCGATCCTGATATTGGCTTTCGGTATAGTAAGCATACTGCGTGTTAAAGATAAGGGTGTCGGCTTGGAGAAAAATAATTGCTCCAGGCTCGGTAGTTTTTAGGACATCCTCACCGATTTTCTCTGCCGTCCGGTCATTTTTGAGAATTGACAGTTTGGGATAGTTAATATAGAACAATGAGGTGGGAATAATGAGGAAAAAAAAGACGACAAGAGTGGCGGAAATCTGTGCCTTGGAAATTTCCTTTTTCGGCCAAACCCGGGTGGAAAGCCACTTTAGTACAGTGTCTTTGATGGTGAAGATGCCGTAGCCGATGAAGATGGCGACAAAAAGATATGATGGTAGCAAAAAACGCTCCATAGTGGCAATGGTGAATTCTGAGGTGATAATGTATGAAGCGTAGAAAAAAAAGAATGGGCCGGCGGACATAAAACCAAGGCCGAGGTACCAGAATAGGGGCCGGTCTTTTTTAAATAGGCCGACGAGGCCGATTACAGCAGTAGTAATACCGATATAAGTAAAATCGGCCGTAAGGAATTCTAACATAATCGGAAATTGTAGGAAACGGGACTGAATCGTCTGGGCATATTGAATGCCGGCCTGAAAGGTGCCATATTGGGCTCTGGTGATTAGGGTAATAAAGCCCTTGAGAGTGGACGGATCGTTCCAAATGATCGCTGGGACGGATAAGGCGGAAATATAGGCCCAAAGATAGGGCGAGAGACCGATGAGAAAAGCACTGATGATGCTGGTCACCGTCCTCCGCTGGATCGATAAGTGCTTCCGATTAGTAAAGAGCCCGTAGGTGATCGCGGGGAGCATAAAGAGGATGATGTGGTGATGAGCCAAGCCTAATCCAAAAATAAAGGCGGCACAGTAAAGTAGTCGAGTTTTATGTGTCTGACTCCAGAGGTATACGGCGTAAAGAAGGGAAATTGACAGGAAATTGTTTAGGGCAAATACTTCAGGAACAATGCTGTAGAGCCAATATACATAGGTTAACGCGAGAATGCTAGCGGTGATAAAAGCGGTCAGTGCTGATTTAGTGATCCGGCTAATCCAGTGAAAGATGACGGTCAAGGTCAGCGCGGAAAATATTGAAGAAATCAATCCGACGCGCCAGGCCACGGTGCTGAGAGGTATTTTGGCGAGAAGGAATCCAAGTAAGGAATAGAGTGGATAGCCTGGTGGGTGGGCGATGCCGCCGACGAAGGCTGAAGTGACTAGGTCGCCGGCATCGCCGCCGTAAATACTGGTGCTCTGAAAAATTCCGAAGAAAACAAAATAAATGAGGAAGACAATAAAAGTCATGCTACGATTATATAGCAAAAATCCCGCTCGCGGCGGGATTTTTGCTATAACTTGCCTTGCTACAGTCTTAGAACGAACAGGCTGGCGCTGCCGTACTCGAGTATACCTCGAAGTAATTGTTGGCGATACCGTCAGATGTCAGCTTTGCTGCATTAGCTGCTGATTCCATCCTCGAACAAATTCTGTATCGAAGATTAGAATCAATCTGGATCTGATAGCCAATCGTCCCAGTGGTAACCACTCCGTCAGTCAGAGTGTACTCACCGCTTCTGTTCACCGGGTCTTGCGAGATAGTGTTAGCATACTTACAAAGGTTAAGTCCTGCCCAACCAGCAGTTGTACAACCGTTGGTGCCACCGGTACTTACCGCACTCATCGCTGATATAGTCCCGATGTTATCGGTAATATACTGCTCAACGATTCCCTGCATGACGCCCATTTCCTTGAGTCTTTGTGCGTCACGAGCTCTTTTCTGCGCTTCCGCAGGATTAATGGTGATAAGCGCAATTACTGCCAAGATGGCAATAAGGGCGACAACGATCAAGATTTCTACAAGGGTGAAACCTTTTTGTGCCTGTCTGAGTTTTTTAAACATAGTACTATACATTACTTATAATTTGTAACCCTTTATATCATGATAGACTATCTTTTTTACATTTGTCAAGGGGTAATTATTGACAGAGGAGATTTAGGCACTCTGAGTCGGCGCTACAGGGAAACTCCTTGGCGCTGAATGCTCTCGCCAATGGAATAGATCGCCAATCAGTGGAACCCGGCCGTATTCCTCAGGTTTAAGAGTGAGCGGAACTAATTGCAACCGTTTACCGCCAGTATCAACATTCATATTCATTATTTTTATTGTCGCTAAGTATTCCGCGTATGATTGACCGACAAGTCGCGCTTCTAAAGGAAGCACTAATGACTCACACACATACTTACTAAGAGCCGATGGTTCGAAAGTAGAGTTCTTCGGTTGCTGAATATCGATAGTAGCCTCGCAGACAGTCGAAGCGAGAGTGTAGCTAGCTAGTAAATCATAAGTCTCATCAGGAAATTCTGGGTTTAAAACCTGTGGCAAAATCATGACAATCCCCGCTTCATCTTGGCCCTTAAGGTTGGCTCCTGCAATAAATTCCCGGTCTAGCTCCGGATCCATCCAGTCTGGTAGCGGGAGAGAGTCATCGACTACGATCAAACTTTGGTATCGAAATGGCGATTGACTGAGTAGCATTTCCAATCCATCAGTTCCGGGAATAGGAAGAGTTCTTCCTCTGAAGCTATTAAAATAGCGATATAAGTTTCCCATGCCTAAAAGCGTATTACGGCCTATTTGGTAGCCGCTGAAATTAATTAGTTGCAATTCCCAGTAATCGTCAACAAAAACATCACCAGATTCAAAGCCAGGTTCATTGGCAATTTCCGGGTAAAATTTAGATAGTACGCTTCTGGCTCTTACTTTATAGGGCTCAAGAGTAGCGGTTGGTGTCGGTTCTGCGGTGGCGGTTGGTGTTGGAGAGATAGTCGCCGTTGGCGCGGCATCGCAGCTCATTAACCCCAGCGCTATTGCTCCAGTCATTATCATTTCAGCCCGTCCCATGGGCAAATTATATCACAAGAAACCAGTGGTTATGCTCGTGCTCATCTCACTTTTATTATGACATGGTGCTAATGAATTCTCTTGCTATGATCCGGGCTAGATATCTATGTGAAAGATCATGCCACCATTTATGAGAATAACCTTGAGCATTAAATAACCAAGAATAAGCCCCGATGTCTAATAAAAGGGGTCGGCCAATCCCGGTGGAATCTACTAGTATTGAGTAAGCATCAAAACCAAGCATTACTCCGCTGCTGCCATTCAAATCAAGCGCCCGATAGGAAATATCAAAAATCTGTTTTCTCACTTCATCAAAATTATGCGGTTTGAATTCACGTGTAAACTCAGAGGAACAATGGGCATTCAGAAGCCGAAATTTTCCGCCCTCGGTTACGTCTGTCATTAGAATCAAATTTCTTTGATCGTCAAATCTAAAAGTTGGCACCACTGGCAGACCAAGTCTCTTGAGGCCCCGGTATTTTTCTAGGTAATCCTCAATCGTGGACTCAGTGCTCTTATTATTGTACCAGCTTAGAGTGAGATCCTTAATAAACATCATCCCCACTGGTCTAAATCTGCCATTTCTTTGAACCGCGACACTAACCATACCCTTTTCCCCCTCACTGCCTGCCTCGACAAGGTTGAGGTCATCAACCACAACGTGCGAGAAGCGGTCGTATAAAGGATGGTGTAAATCGCCCTCATATCTCATGATGGTGCTACATAATATCATGCCAGAATTACTCTAGCCAGTCTTTCAGGAAAGCTTTTCCTGGTCTTCTCAATTTCGCTATCGCCTCCTTCTCTATCTGCCTAATTCTTTCTCGGGTGACGCCAAATTTGACGCCTATCTCCTTCAAGGAGTAAGTTCTACCATTTCTAAGTCCAAATCTCAACTCAAGAACTCGGGCTTCACGAGCTGATAATGATAACAATAGGTCCTCAACGTCTTCTGACAGTATCCCAGCTAATGCCTGTTCAGGCACGTCGACAGTTTCGTCTTCATAAAAGTCGCCTACGGTGCTTTCTTTCTCCTCACCAACCGGTTTGTCTAAATCTATTAGGTGTGTAGAGGCCTTTATTGCTAATACAACCCGTTCCTCAGACAAATCCAATTCGCGGGCGATTTCATCTACAGTTGGTCGTCTTCCCAGATCTGCTTCTAATACGTTTGCCACAGCATATATTTTTCTAATTTTATCATTCATATGAACCGGCACTCGTATCGTGCGTCCCTGATCGGCCAGCGCTCGGGTTACTGCTTGTCTTATCCACCAAGTAGAATAGGTGGAGAACTTGTTTCCCCGTCGCCAATCAAATTTATCGGCCGCCTTCATCAGTCCAAGATTACCCTCTTGAATCAAGTCAAGGAAGTGAACGCCCTGACCGATGTATCTTTTAGCCATACTAATCACTAAACGACCATTACATTCCACGAGTCTATCCCAAGCTTGTTTGCCATCGTCAGCTTGCGACAGCAGTAAAACGCGTTCTTCTGAGTCAAGCCTGCTAGGTCCGATCAACCTAGCTCGAGCCTCTTCGCCAGCCTCGATTCTTTTGTCAAGGGCGACTTCTTCCTCCCGACTTAGTAGATCATGGTTTCCCCCATCAATAAAATAGGCTGATATTGTGTCATCCGGATCGTCTAGGAAAGCTAGTGATCGTTCATAGACGCTTGGTTTCTCAAGCGATGTCTCCTGTGGATCTGCCAAAATCTCGTCCTCATCGGGAATATCCCAATCCATCAGCACCGAATCATGACTTCGTCCCTCTTCAACGCTCATATACCGGGTATTATATCATGCCTCCTTCTATTACTAAAACGATGAGGTGAGGCTGAAGATTGGGGTGATGACGGCGATAACCACAAAGCCGACGCCGAGGCCGAGGACAATGAGGATGGTCGGCTCAATAAGCGTCGTGAGTGACTTGATAGCAATTTCTGATTCACTTTCAAAATAATTGGCCAAATGGCCTAGAGTTTCATCCAGATGTCCCGTCTGCTCGCCGACCGAAGTCATCTGCACAAAAATTGGGGGGAAGATGTTGGCTTCATCAAGCGCTCTTCCCAGGGGCTCTCCTTTTTCAATTGCTTGCTTGATTTTAATAAATGCTTCCTGATAAACAACGTTAGTAGTGGTTTCGGTAATAATATCCAGAGCCTCAAGAATAGACACTCCGGCACCAATGAGAATCGACAGCGTTCTTGTAGTGTCCACTAGTGCAGAGATTTTAACTACTTGGTTTATGATCGGTAGTCTCAAAGTTACTCGATCCACCATGCGGCGGCCTATTTTAGAACGGTAATAACGTGCCCAAAGCGCGCCGGCCACAAAGATACCGACCAGCACCAGGAGCCAAAAATTTTGGAAAAAATCAGACAAGGCAATAAGGAACAGTGTTGGCGGAGGCAGGTCGACATTAAAATCCTTGTAGATTCCCAGCAGTTTGGGAATCACGAACGTGATCATAATAAACATGACGATTCCCATGGCCACAATAACAATGGCGGGATAAACCATGGCGCTCTTTATTTTGCCCTGAAAAGTACGCTGCTGTTCCAAATTAGTGGACAGTTTACTCAAAATGGTATCGAGCTTTCCCGATGCCTCCCCGGCTTTAACCAGCGAAATATACAAATTAGCAAAGAGCTGGGGATGCTTTTTTAGAGCGCTGGAGAGCGTCATACCGGCGCGAACGTCATCATCAATGTCGTGAATCAGTTTGGCGTAGCCAGTTTTTTTGGTTTGTCGTTTGAGAATATCCAGCGAATCGATAATTGTCAGACCAGAGTTAAGCATAATCGACAGCTGGCGGGTAAAATCGACCACATCAGTAAAGCTGACCTTGTTGGTGAAGGAACTAAGGGAGCTAAAAACCGGTTTTGATTTATTACTGATTTCGAGGATAATTACGTTACTGGAGCGTAAATAGGCAATTGCCTTGTCCTGGCTTTCTGCTTCCATCACCCCCTCGATAGTCTTATTGTCTTTTATTGCTTTGTATTTATATAGCACAGGTTAATAAAATGGTTAGCGAATCATCTTGATGATTTGTTGAGGGCGAATGGCATAATAAAGGGCCACTTCTCGAGAGATTTTGCCCTCCATATAGAGGTTAGTTAAATATTGTTCCATAAGCAACATTCCCTGGTCCGAGGATGTCTCGAGCACGTTGTCGATCAAATGGGTTTTATTTTCGCGGATAATCGATGAAATTGCGGGGCTACTGATTAAGATTTCACAAGCGGGAATCCGGGATTTCTGATCAATAGTTGGTACCAGCCGTTGTGAAATAACCGCTTTCAGTGTGGAAGCCAATTGCATTCTAACTTGATTTTGTTGGCTGGAAGGAAACACGTCGACAATACGGTCAATGGTTTGGGGCACCGAGTTAGTGTGGAGAGTAGAGAAAACAAGGTGCCCGGTTTCGGCAATGGTTAGCGCCGCTTGGATGGTTTCATAATCGCGCATTTCTCCGATTAGCACCACGTCTGGATCTTCTCGAAGCGCCGACTTCAATGCCACTGACCAGGAATGAGTATCCTGACCGATCTCCCGCTGCGAAATAATTGATCTCGCTTGAGGATATATATATTCAATCGGGTCCTCAATGGTTAGGATATGCCGAGAACTCTTAAGATTGATTTCGTTGATCATTGCCGCGATGGTTGTCGTTTTACCCTCTCCCGTTGGTCCAGTCACCAGGATAAAGCCCTGTTTTATTCCGGTGAAGTTATGGAGAATCGGGGGAAGATTCAGCGACTCGAGCGGACTTATCTTGGTAGTAATTAGCCGAAACGCTCCGGCAAAAGCGCCACGGATTGAATATAAATTGATACGGAATCGGGCGGTGCCATGATTATAGCCTAGATCCAATTCCCGATTGGTTAACAGGAACTCCTTTTTTTCATCACTCAAGATAGAAAAAAGCATTTCCTTCGTCATTTCCGGCGTTAGTTCCGGATAGGTTTTTAAGGAAAAGAGTTCGCCGTTGACCCGCAGCGACGGATGATAACCGGGAATGATGTGTAGATCAGAGGCGACTTTCTCTACTGCTAAATTGAGTAATTCAGTGATATCCATACTTCATTGTAGCGCTTTTACGCTTCAGAAACTCTGAGAACTTCTTCAATAGTAGTTAAGCCTTCCAGAGCCTTAAGGTAGCCATCCTGCTTCATGGTCATCAGGCCATCAGCCACCGCCTGGTCGAAAATTTCGTTGGCGGTGGAATTTTTCACGATTAATTTATCAATGGACCGTGATACTTTAACGACTTCGAAAATACCAATCCGACCAAAGTAGCCGGAGTTTGGACCTAAAGCAGTATCGGGCTTCTTGTAGAGTTTTATTTCCTGGGGGTTTTCTTTGTATTTTGCGGGAAGAAAATCGCCAAGAACCTCTTGAATATTTTTAATTAATTCCGGTGACGGGGTGTATGGCGCCTTGGCGTCATCGGCAATTTTGCGGACGATTCTCTGGGCCACCAGAGCGTTGAGGACGGAGGAAATCAGGAACGGTTCGCCACCAAGATCGATAAGACGGGGAATGGCGGTGGCGGCATCATTGGTATGTAGGGTGGAGAAAACGAGATGACCGGTTAGGGCGGCTTGGAGAGCCAACTGCGTTGTCTCGGTGTCACGAATTTCTCCGACAAGAATAATATTTGGGTCTTGACGGAGGAAAGAGCGCAGGCCGGTAGCAAACGTAAGCCCGGCCTGCGGATTAATCTGCACCTGATTAACCCCTTTGAGTTGATATTCAACCGGATCTTCAATGGTAACGATATTGACTGACGGATTATTTAATCGACTCAGAATTGAATATAGAGTGGTCGACTTACCGGAGCCAGTCGGTCCAGTGACTAGAATGATACCATACGGCTTTAGCATGGCATCTTCAACGATTTTGAGTTGTGGCCCGCGTAGTCCTAGGTCGTTTAGAGACGGAAGCCCGCCGGTTTTTTTTAAAAGCCTCATGACCACTTTTTCCCCGTTTACGGTTGGCAGAGTGGAAACACGCAAATCGACTTCTTCTTCCCCCATTTTAAAATTAAACCGACCGTCTTGCGGCGCTCGGCGCTCATCAATTTTGAGACCGGAGAGAATTTTAATTCTTGAAACCAGTGATTCATGAATACTGCGAGGTAACGCGAGTTTTTCCTGGAGCATACCGTCAATTCGATAGCGAACGCGGGAGCGCGCTTCCTGTGGCTCAATGTGGACATCAGAAGCGCGCCCTTTAATAGCGTATTCCAATAGCGTCTTAACAATTTTGGCGATTGGTGCTTCCTTAATAATCTCTCCTAATTGATCGGCCTGAATAGTTTTTACCTGAGGACCAAATTCCTTTAGTGCTTCGGTAATATTAGGCGATAGATTCTGGGTATAAACAACATCAACCGTTTTTTCTAAATCCTCTTTGAGGCTCAGGACGGGGATAATTCGCTTCCCGGTCTTCTTCTGCAAAAAACCAATCGTTTGTACGTCAAACGGATCGACCATGGCAATTTTCAGCGTCCCTTCTTTCTCATTTAATTCAAAAGGAATCAGATTGTATTTTCGCGCAATTGATTCCGGAACCAGCGCTAATGCTTGTGGGGCGATCGGCATTGTCGCTCCCGTGATACTGGGGATGTTAAAAACGGTGGCTTTCGCTTCAAGAATTTTTTCTTGATCGATGTCAGAATTTTGTACCATGTAGTCATCAATGGCCATTTCCTTTTGCAAAGCATCAACCTCGTATTTTTGTGCCTGATCAGCAGTAATTACCTTGTTGGTAACCAGAAGATTGAGAAATTGTTGCGTTGGTACTGTCATATTTTCACTATAAAGAATTGTGTGTTAAAATGCAATCAGGCAATCTATGCTACCGATTATTCTCGTGTCACAAACCAGAGCAGAGACGAAAAAATACCTCAGTGAGTTTTTGAGGAAACACCCGGTTCATCCGGCACGGATTTTTTCGGTGGAGAAGGAAAAGCAGTCAATTACTATTGATCAGATTCGGGAAATTGGCACCTTGTTTCAGCGGGCCGACGACGAGATGAAGCTAGTGGTAATTTACGATTTTGATACGGCCCGTACTGAAGCCCAGAATGCTTTTCTTAAAACCCTTGAGGAAAAAAATCAATCGGCCCAATTCATTCTAGTGGCGGAAAATTCGGCTTACATTTTACCAACAATACGTTCTCGGGCGCAGACGGTGAAGTTGTCGGTAAAAAAAGACCGCGAATTCAAGCAAATGAAAGCACTGGGATTGCTCGACAATCAGTTGTCGCTAGAGCAATCCCTATTAGCTACGGCGCGGTTGGCCAAAGACAAGGCGCCGCGCCTCATCAATGAACTAATTGCCTATCTACACCTGTTAATTACCGAGAATCATTATCACAAGAATATTCCTTTAGTTTTTGACCAGGCCATAGAAACCAAAAAACTGATCGAGAAAAATAATGTTAATCCCGAATTCGCGCTTGACATTTTGCTCTCTCATTGCTTCAGCGCCGGCATACTTCCGGCTGATCTTGACTTAGGTTAGTAAATCGTGATATCCTAAAGTGATGTGGCATCGTAATAACGGTTTTACCCTGATGGAAATTCTGATCACGCTGACGATCATTGGTATTATTCTTAGCATCGCTACATTGTCTTTTACTAGTGTACGGATGGATTCCCGTGATGGCCGTCGCAAAACTGACTTGGAAGAGGTTCGTTCCGCACTCGAGCAATATAAGAGCACCAATAACGCTTATCCTACCCCCGGCAGTTCCTTTGGGTTGCCTTTCGGTCAATCGGGTTTGCTTGATTCCGCCTCAAACACCTATTTGCAACGGATCCCCCAGGATCCGCTCTATCCACGGAGAAATTATTATTACCAAACCTCAGGCGCCGATTATACCCTATCAACGGAACTGGAGAATGTGGAGACCACGCCATGCGCGATTCCGGCAGGCGGCAATAGTTGTGGCACGGGATTTGCTTGTAACTATTGTATGGGTTCATACGGTAAGAAATAGCTTATGAAAAGTCAATCGGGTGTGACGTTTATTGAATTGTTTATTGTCATCTCGATACTGTCTCTGCTCGCCACACTGGCCGTTTCTTCATATCGTGACTTTGATGAGCAAAAGAAGCTGGATGCGGAAGCACTAAGATTCTCCGAGGTTTTTGAGCAGGCAAAAAAGAGGACTATTAGTGGTGATAAACCCTGCGATACTTTTGCCGGAACCTATACAGTAGGTTGGACAACAAGCTCATATACATTAACTCCGGATGGTTGTTCGGCTGTATTTACGAATACAGTGATGACGGGACTGACGATTCTAAATTCTGGAAGCGCCACGTTTCAGCCGTTTGGGCGTGGTGCCACCAGCTCTTCAGTGATAGTGAAACACTCGAAAAGAAACCGATGCCGCAATGTAGTGCTAACTGGGGCGGCAACAATTACTAATGATCCCATTACCTGTCCCTAATATGAGCCGAAATCAAGGAGTGACTCTTTTGGAAGTACTAGTGTTTGTGACGATTTTGTCAATGTTGTTTGTCGGCGTGGCCGCAGCGACGACGTCGTCGCTGCGGCGCGCTCAATTCAACCAAAGAAAAATCTTTGCCACTCGATTCACCGAAGAACTGGAGGAATGGATGCGCGGCGAAAAAGAAGCCAGTTGGACCGCTTTCGCCGCCAAATCCGCCGTTTCCCCAGGAAATATATATTGCTTCAATAGTGTGACTCTTTCCTGGCCTGCTGTGGGCAGTTGCGGCTCAACCTACGGTCTAACTAATCTTTATAAACGAGAAGCGACGCTGATCGGCACCGGCTCGCAGATCACTGTTAATATTGAAGTAGAATGGCTTGACGGCGCCAATACTTTTTCGGTGCCAGTAACCACCGTTTTTTCCCAATGGGAATAATATGAAACAGAAACTCAACCGATTCGGCTTCACCATTTTAGAAATGATCGTGGTACTCAGTATTATTGGACTCCTGCTTCCGGCTGTGTTCAGTCTTTTTTTCTCCAGCTTGCGCGCTCAGTCAAAAGTGCTAATTCTTCAACAGGTTAAAAGTAATGGCGATAACGCTCTCAACGTCATCGAATCAGTAACCAGGCAGTCCGGTGTCAGTTTGCACTCTGACAATCCCCCATCAATTACCAATAAAGTCTGCGCTAGCAATGGCACCACCTATTCTGCGGGTAATATTTACATCCTTGATAAAAACGGCGATTGGTTCTCCTTCTATTTAAATAATTCGGCAATCGCTTCAGAAAGCGGCACTATTGGTGTCCAGGATCTTACCAGTGACAAAGTGGAGATAACTAACTTTACCCTTACCTGTAGTCGTTCCTCCCAAACTAGCCCGCCACTGATTTCTATCTCATTTACTGTTTCGCAGACGGGTTCCCCAGGAAGACAGGAACAAGAAGCCACGCTCAACTATCAAACCAAGGTGAAACTAAGATCGTACTAGCGGAGTCACTGTTTCAGCGATAATCATGTCCGCATATGGGTTTATATCCCACTTGCGTGGTAAACCGAGATAAGAATATTCGTCCCCATCAAAATCCATTGCCGTAGTTCCAACAGGGATCTCGGAGATAGGCACTCCTCTGACAGGAACCCCATTGGGGAGACGCGCAACTCGAGTAACATCAGTCCAATCAGTTGCAAAAAAGGACAGTCTATGAGGAGAGTTGCGATCAATCGCGGCTCCCGAGTTCAATATTAATAAACCAACGAATGCCTTGCTTTTATCTAACCTGAGCCGAGAAAAACTGGTTAATCCAGCTTCCCTCGCATTTGTTGAGAGTAATACGCTATTCCACTGTCTATGAGCTGTAGCTGCTAGGTAGGCAATCGCCAGAATTGCGCTTTTGACTGCTGCTTGTCTACGCTGTTCGTCAAGGTCAGGGAGGCCAAGAGCAGTCATCGCAGCGTTTATTTTAATTGCAAGAATTCGTTCTTGAGTTAGTGGTTCTCGCGTTACTTCTGTGCCTGTTGCCATAGGCTATTATATCACAGCACCCTCCCCTCTATATATGAATATGAGAAAATGGGGTCGACCCTGTTTTCGTGGCAAATTGTGCCACAAAATGACGGTCCAGGCAGTTTTCACAATTCGTCACGGGGGGAGGTGGTCATTCTTCTGGATCACATTTCATCCGAGTCTGATCCTTCCACGATCTGCAACTCATCCCAGGGGAGCCTCGTAGCCAAAGTAGGAATTTTTCTTTTTCTAAGGTTATGCGCCAATCGGGCTTTTTGCGCCTCCTTCTCATCGAACCTATTTTCCATCCAAATCGTCAGAACGTGACGAAAAAACTCACTCCTGGTGGCGTATTTTCCGCTGGCAATTTCCTCATCGACAATATTAGCGAAGTATCTAGGCAATGATATGTTAAAAGTAACTCTCATGATGGAGATCATTGTAAATATTTTTCCAGCGATGTCAATACCTTGATCTTGGGGCTTCAGTGTAATATAATTCCCCAATGAGCGAAAATCCTCTTCCTCTTAGAACTGATCCGGAGAATGGTTTTAAAGTTCTCTGGAGAACTCGCAGTGAAGGACTTAGGCCAGCGGACTACTCGGTAGTCCAGGTGCCAAACGATGCTTCTTATCGGCTCGACTATCATACAAGAGCCATAACTAAATTAGGTTTTTTTCCGGTAGGCGTCTCAGACTGGAGTATTAGAGGTAATATTGGCGAACAAGCGATATACCAACTTGGGTTTGTTCCGGAGCCAGAGCACGATGACTCGACTGCGAGGTTTTTACTTTATTCACCAATTACTTTGTCCATTCTAGCCGGGCGAGGAATTTCTCCTATATCTCGCAGAAGCTGTGCTGGATTTACTACCGAAGGAACCGACATTAATGATGCACAGTTTCGCGGTTTTCTTAGTAGGGTCTGGCGTCCAAATTTTAGAGGACACGGCTCCGAACTAGATCGTGTCGGTTCTTATAAAGGAAAAGATGAAATGATCTATCGCAATCTTCCGCAGAAACGGCCACCATCAAATGGGAGCGGTAGAAAAAATATCGCTAAACTTGTTGTAGTAAGAGAAGCGGTTGCGGAGCCGGATCTAGTTGTCTGAATAGTCTGAGAGGACGATGAGGCGCTTCGTGTAGGAGCGACCGATTTGATCCCAGATGCCGTCGCAGGTGATGAGACGAAGCGCCTTGCCTTGATATTGTCCGTAGACATATTCGATGGGAAAGTTCTGTAGCGGATAACTCTGTAATTCCTTAACTTTGAAGGTGAGACGGTTGTTTTCCTGGGTGGTAACGAAGATTTCGTCGCCGGCTTCGAGAAGCTCTAGTTTGTAGAAGACGGCGGGAGAACCGTCGTTTCTGTCGAAGTGGCCATTGAGAATCGCGGCGCCAGATTCTCCCGGCTTGGCGCCGCGATCATACCAGCCGACTTTTGTGAAGTCATGAGGAATGTCCATGACGTTCTCTGGAGTAATGCCAACATTTTCTATCTGGGTGTCGACGCCGATCGCCGGGATTTCAATGCGAACTGGCGCGGCGATCGGCACTGGTGTTGGCGTTGCCGTAGGAAGCATCATTACAGTGGGGGCGACGTAGGATATTTGGGCGCCGGCGACTTCTGTAACTGGCGCTGCCACTTCTCTTTGAAAAATAGCCGGCGCATCAGATAGTAATAGATAGCCACCAACAACGAGGACAAATACTACGGCAATTTTGCTGATCCGGGCATTAAATTCCACAATTTTATTCAGAAGCTCCATAGCTACATGATAGCATGTCTTGACTTATTTCCTCCAGTTATCCATACTGAATACATGGTTGATACCGCGTTCGCGCTTGGTTTGGGAGAAAGATATCTCGAAGTAGCCGATGTTCACAATGACAAAAAGGCGTTTGGTGGCAAATCACTGGCCTTTAATGAAATTCCCTTTAATCTTTATGCCTCTGCCTCAGAGGAAGTGTTCAAGAAAGCTGGCGAGCTGTTACGGGCGCTAATCTCCGATTCGGGAATTAAAAAGCAGGATGTTAATATCGTTATCCCCGATAGCCAAAGTTACACGAGAATCTTTGAGATGCCAATGCTAACTGATAAAGAACTGTTGTCGGCAATTAAATATCAAGCCGATCAGTTTATTCCCATTCCAATTGACAAGGTCAGTCTTGATGTTCATATTCTGCACAAAGATAAAGTAAATAAGAAGGTAGACATTCTACTAGTGGCGGCGCCTAACACTGTTATCGAAAATGTCGTGCAACTGGCGGAATCGGCGTCGCTCTTGCCGGTATCCATTGAAAACGAGGCAAGTGCGACGCTAAGACTATTATCGGCCCTCCACGAAATGAAAAAACCTGATCCTCAGGATACCACCGAATATGAAGTCTTTATTAATTTCGGTAACTCTTCCAGCTCGATTTACCTTTTCGACGTAAAACAACAGCGAGCGCTGCAAATGCATAATTTTAACATCGGTCAAAGCATCTTTTATCGCGATATCCAGTCCAATTATTCCCTTGAAGAGCAAAAGATTAAGGAACTAATTGAAACCGTTGGTTTTGCGGAAGGCGAATCTACCTATAATCTACACCAACTACTCTCCTCCCCGCTGAATGAGCTAGTTTCGGAAATCAAACGGTTCCTTATGTCCGCCAAGCAAGAAATATCGCAAAAACCGAAAAAGCTTTATTTGTTCGGTGAAGGTTCTAAATTCGCTCATCTTGACGAGAAACTATCCTCGTTATTGGGAGAAACTATTGCTATGGTCAATCTGACTGAATATTTTGAGAAGAGCTCCGTCACGGAATACTTTGCTAATGACTGGCCCCTGCTTGTCCCGGTTATCGGCGGAGCGATCCGATAAGATATGGGAAACGCAATCAATCTGCTGCAACAGGAAAAAAACTATAAAAAAATCGAAAAGATTCTTCATTCGGTACGAATTGCTATTATGGTTTTTGGCATCGCCACATTGATTACGCTTTCCGTCATTTTGTTTCTGAAACGCAACATTACCGCATCACTCGATGCCAAAAACCAACGCAAAGCAGAACTTCTTACCGGCTTAAATCGTATCCAGGACATCGAAGCGAAAATATTGCTACTCAATCAAAAATCAAACCTGTTAGAAAGCGTTCTTAGCACCGAGCCACCTTATCTTCAATACTATCAAACCCTGATCAAGCATCTTCCCCAGGCATCAGCGTCGGGGAAGATGCTTGGCATTGCTATCGATAAGGAGTTAACCGCCAAAGTACAGCTCGAATTCCCCGACATTATCAGTCTTTCCAGTTTCTTATCCCATTTGGAAACCCAGCAGTTTAAGGATGATTTTGCCACCGCTCAAATCAGTGGGGTCGAATATACCGAAGCATCGCCCGATAAGTTAAAATTAAACCTTGATGTTAAGTTTAAAAAGTAAAAAAATTCTTCAAAGTCGTTACTTATATCGCATCATTATGCGACACGTTTTATATATTGTCGCTCTTATTATCTTTATTAGTTTGGCGCTTTCTTACATTCCCTACCAGATTAATCAGTACGCGAAATTAAGAAAGGAATCAGGCGTTCTCGATGAAGAGCTAGTGATTCTGGAAAAACGAAACGACGCGATCAGTAAGTATAATGCCGTCGACGTTGATGAACTAATTGTGTTTCTCAACGATTTATTCCCTTCAATCGAAGATCGGTTTTCCATTTTCAGCGCTGTTGACAACCTAGAGATAGTTACCGAAACACCAATAGTGAGTTATTCTTCTCCCTTTGAAGGTAAAGTGGAGGAAGGGGTTAAATTAAGTATTCAAGCTCTTGCCGATGAGTCAAGACTACCAATATTTCTCCGCGATTATCCGTATCTTTCTGGTCGGTTGATTACTTTAGAGCGCTTTAATTTCGATCCGGTCAGCGATATTCTAGATGTTACCGCCGCCTTCCACAGCAAAGACATTCCAGTGGGGGCAACCGTGATTCCAGAATATAACGACGCGTTAATGAAGAGAATAATTGCCATCAAACAACAACTGGAAGAGCGTAATCCCTCATTTAGAAAAACTAATGTTCATGAGGAAACTATTCCGGTGGATTATTCTACCAAGCAGAATCCTTTTGAGTAGTTAGACAGTTTCTTGATCCTGGATATTGATGAAGATCTTTCTTCTGTCGTCAGTAGTAGTGTTTTTGGCGTCGTGCAATCGTAGTAGATCGGTGATTGCCTTGATGGTGAGACCCCTCTTACCAATCACGTGAGGATAATCGGCCTCATGGAGTTTGACATTAAAACGAGTGATATCACCCTCCTCTTCTTTGGTAATCACAATATCTTTCTCGTTATCAGCGATATGAGACAAAATGTAAGCTAGAAACTCTTCCATAGTTATGAAACGAAGTCTTTGAGCAGACGGGCCGTTCCTTTAGTAAGCTGGGCCCCTTTCCTAAACCACTCATTGAGCTTTTCCTTGTTAACCGTGAGAATGCTTTTTTCCGGAATCGGGTCGTAGAAGCCGATTTGTTCAACATATTTGCCGTCGCGCTTACTTTTTGCCTCGGCAACGACGATTCGATACTTTGGGTTGTTCTTTCGGCCGATTCGGGTCAACTTAATTCGTAAAGACATAAGTCATTATATCACAAGCCGCGTTTTTGTAAAGCTTTGCGCGCCGCATCTTCTTCAGCTTGTTTTTTTGACTTGCCACTGCCTAGGCCGAGCTGTTGGTCACCATCATAAACGCCTATTTCGTAAAGTTTATTATGTTCCGGCCCAATCTCCTTGAGTACCTTATAGATGGGCAGTTTTTTATACTTATCCTGATAATACTCCTGGAGGACGTTTTTTGACGGTAAATAAAGCTTCTGTTGGATAATTTGCGGAAGCGTATCATTGAAAAGGAACTTCTGGACGAATTCGGTGGCGGTTTTGAAGCCCTTTTCCAGATAAATTGCCCCAAGCAGAGCTTCAAAACAGTCGGCAAGGATTGAGGTGCTTTCTTCACCCTTATTTTCTCGCTCTCCTTTAGACAAATGGAGAAATTTTCCTAATTGAAGCGCCTTGGCCGCCTTATATAAACTGGTAGTATTCACGATGGCGGCCTTAATATCAGTATAATCCCCCTCCTGATAAGCCGGATAATTGCGGTACAGATGTTCGGAGGCGATTAGTGACAACACGCTATCGCCCAGAAACTCCAACTTTTCGTTCGATGGTAGGCTGAACTGGGCATGTTCATTCAAGTATGACCGGTGCACGAATGCATTACGGAAGAGGGCCTTGTTTTTAAAAGTGATGCCAATCCGTTTTTCCAGGACTGAGCCGTCAAACTTTGTTTCGTTCGGTTTCATAGATTTTACCTAATACAGCATTAATAAATGACGGTGACTTTTCGCTACCGAGTTCTTTTCCCAGCTCTACTGCTTCGTTAATGATTACTTTGGGGGGCACTTTTTTCTCAATAAGAAGCTCATAAAGTGCCAAGCGAAGAATACAGAGGTCAACTCGGGCGATTTTATCAGCGGTATATTTTTGCGCCACCGCTTCGACATGTTTATCGAGAGACTCTTTATGGGCGAGAACTTCCTTAACCTTCTCCGAATTGACATTTCTCCGTACCGGGCTATCGTACATCGCGGCGAAAAGATGCTGGACAACCTTCAGTCTCCGTTCATGGCGTATATCCATTATTGAATTATTTGCCGCAGTGAGGGCAGAGCCGATGCGGCAATTTTGGTTTTTGACAGTGTTTACAGATCACAAATTGTGCCAGTGTTTCCTTACGAGCGGCGCGTCTTTTGCCTTTACGACGGGTAGAATGTTTTCGTTTTGGTACGGCTGACATAAGGAGTATTGTAACTCAGCAAGGGGAATTTTACAAGCCGATGTTCGGCATTACAGACGGGTCGGGGAACAAGCCATAGCCAAAATATTCTCGACTTCTAATAAGTCTTGGCTTTCTGCCTCTGTCACCAAGAGTAATCCGCAATTGGTCAATGTAGTACTTGACACTGTCGGAGTGACTTTTTAGTAGCCAGTTTTTTCCAAGCACATCCTGTCCTAAAGTAGCCTTTCTGACATAACACTCCGGTTCGTAGGCCATCCTCAGAAAGAAGCGGTTGGCTACCGGTCTAAGGTGAGTCACCCCTGTCGTTGTGACCAAGGTTGCCTTATGAGGCTGATAGACTAATAAAGGCGATCCCTGGGCAAAGGTGAATTCGGTGCCAGGCTCCATAATAGCCAATAGTATCTCGGTTGTAGTTAGTTCCCTTCCGGCGCCACTGCTAAATCCTCTGGCAATTGCAGATATACCAAGAGAAATCTCTTGCTCTGCCTCGATGGAATTTCGCGCCTGAGCTAATAGTGACAAGCTGTGTTGCAATTTTTCTAGTCCCATAGGTAATTTATTCTGTGTTCAGATCGGCAGTGCCCGGAAATAGACCATAACCTAAATCCTGATCTGACCTGACATAGGGGTCTCCTTTGGTGTTATTGCCGAGTTTTCGGCGCATATAGAATGTATGGACTCGAAACGCCCTATTCCAATCATAAAAGCAGCTTAGTTCTAGATTTTCCTGAAGAAATAACTCTCTGGCATGATGATATTCATAAGGTTGTCCTGTCAATAAGGTGAGCACTCTGTTCTCTTGAGGGGTTAACGGCACACTTTCTCCGCGAGGGGTAATTGTCACTAATGCTTGCAGGGGATCGTAAACTATTTCGGAGCCTTCGCCAAAGTCAATGATTGCCTCCTCAGGACTTCGGGCAAGGAGCATTCCTCTTACTTCATCAATTGGTATGTCTCCATTTTTGTAGCCCAAAATTCTTAGACCACTGTTAAGTTGGGCAAAACCGGCATTAATGCGACGTCTCGGGTTTCTATTGCCTCTGAAGTCGCCTAGTATCTGGCCTCTAAGGATTTCGAACGCCATAGGGGTATTGTAGCACGGGGGTGGGCTAAAGGCAAAATTAGTCTCTGGCGATAAGTCTTGTGCGGTATTGGGTAACGCGTTTTTCTAGCTCGGGATAGTCGCGGAGCAGATAATTCTTTTTGATGAAACTTTTGACCGCTTTCTGAGTCTGTTCTATCAGTTTTCGGTCGCTAAGGTCGGCGATGGCGAGACCGGCCAGTCCGTGTTGCTGGGTACCATAGATATTACCGGAACCGCGATTTTCCAGGTCGTATTGGGCCAGCTCGAAGCCATCGTGAACTGTGGAAAAGAATTGCAGACGCTGGAGGACGGAAGGGTTGCTTTTCTCGGTGAAGAGAAGACAATAAGATTGCTTGTCGGCGCGGCCGACGCGGCCGCGGAGTTGGTGTAGCTGGGCCAGCCCGAACCGCTCCGCGGCCTCCACCACCATAATGGTCGCCTGGGGAATATCAATGCCGACTTCTACGACTGGAGTGGAAACCAGAATATCGAGCTTCGCGGTCGCAAAAGCATGGATAACGGCCTCTTTTTCCTTAGATTTCATTCGGCCATGCAGCAGTCCGACTCTCAGTTTCGGAAATATTTCCT
>Ga0209542_10003716_pt1 | contig 32296 bp, 37 predicted proteins | sample RifCSPhighO2_01_FD_184028 | JGI IMG/M metagenome (GOLD analysis project Ga0209542, IMG submission 184028) | Soil microbial communities from Rifle, Colorado - Rifle CSP2_plank highO2_0.1 (SPAdes) (version 2) | ecosystem: Environmental > Terrestrial > Deep subsurface > Rock core/Sediment ... | reverse complement strand
GCAAATATATCCCCGTCCCTCTTTCGGAAGTGCTGATAGACTGGTGGATCATACCGGAAACATTTAAAGCCGGAGAGGAGGCCAACGAGGAGGACTCTTTAAGCAAAAAAAGAAAAGTCATGTCGGTGCTTTTGGTCGCGATTCATAACGAAGTAATAGAAAAGTACCGGTCTTTTATGCTGGAGGCAGGCATTAAAATTTCGGCTTTTGAAATAGAAATATTCAGCGCGGCCCGCGTTCTTGTCGGAAACGACTTGGCGCCCATTCTTTTAATCGACGTCGGCGCGTCCTCTGTTAAGATGACCGTCGTAGACTATGGAATAGTGCGCGCGGTATTCGTGTACGAGCGCGGAGCGCAGTCTATGACCGACGCGGTCTCCGGAGCTCTTGGTATAGATTTTGCCCGGGCCGAAGAAATGAAACGGGCTATCGGCCTTTCGCCGAATCCCGAGCACCAGGAACTCAAAAGCGTTCTTGAGCCTCATGTGGATAACTTTTTGGGGGAGGCCGGACGCCTGCTAACGGACTACCGGCGAAAATCGGGCAGATCGGTAAGCCGGGTGATACTTTACGGGGGAGGAGGGGCCATGAGGGGTTTGGCCGAGAAAACAGCCCAGCGCCTGGGACTCGAGACATCGCTGGGCCAGCCGTTTAACCGCCTGGAGTATCCGCTCTTGGTTCAGCCGGCGGTGAGAGAGGCGGGGCCGGTTTTTGCCAACTCTATCGGATTAGGGATTCGCGGGTTAAAATAAACATATGCCGGAAATATCGTCATTTATTCCAAAAACGGAAGCAGTAAAGCAAATTTATTCAAGCAAAGGCTTGGGGTGGCTTATGGGTCTTTCTTCGGTTTTTTTCATACTCTCGCTCATGCTGTCTTTTGGATTGTTTTTTTACCGGGGTTTTCTTGAGACCGGGATCGCGAAGCTTTCCGATGATCTAAAAAAAGTCGAGAGCGAATTCGAGCCCTCTCTTATTTTAGAGCTTCAGGCAACCGCCAAATCTCTTGACTCGGTCAAGATTTCAATGAATAAGCACGTTGCCTTATCGCAGCTTTTTGATTTTTTGAAGGCCAACACGATTTTTGACGCCAGCTTCAGTAATTTTTCTTACGACAAAAAGTCGGTGCAAATGTCGGGAACCGCCAAATCCTACGCCGCGCTTGCACAGCAGTCCCTTGTTTTTGAAAAAAGCCGTCTGATTAAAGATGTTTTATTTTCGAATTTTTCCCTGACTTCCGAAGGGTTTGTGAATTTCAGCGTAAAATTCACGCCCGAGGCCGAACTTATTTCGTATAAACCCGTTTCCGACTAAAATGCGTTTAATTATTTCAATTCTTTTGTTGCTGGCGGGAGTGGCGATCCTTTTCTTTTGGGCCGGGGATTTGTGGCTGGACATACAGGCTTTGGGTATCGAAAAAAACGCTTATGAATCGGTCATAACTAGGTTAAACCAGTTTCGTAAAACCCGCGACGCGCTGCTTTCCAACTATAACTCCATACCGGCAAGCGAACTTCAGAAAATAAAAAACTTTCTTCCCGAAACCGTCAATTCCGGCGCCCTTGTGGTCCAAATGGCCAATATTACCAACGAGAGCGGACTTCTGCTTAAAAGCATAAACATGGGCTCCGCCGAAGAAAAAACCCCGGAAGCGCCGCTGATCTTGTCGGTTTCCGGCAGCTTCGAAAATTTTTACGCTTTTTTACAGCGTATTGAAAAAAGTTTAAGGCTGATTGATGTGAAGAGAATATCTTTTTCTTCCGGCAGGGACAATTTTTATGACTTCAGTTTAGAAGCAGGGGTTTATTTTCAAAAATAATATGACCAACTTTCGTTCCGTTATCTCCCTTGTTCTTATAGTCGCGGCCGTTCTGGGCACGGCTTTCATGTGGTACCGGTTTTTTACTTCCGCTCCTTCACCCGCCGTAAGTCTGGCGTCTTCATCCGGCCTCGCCGTCGGTTCGCAAAGTCTGCTCAAGCTTTTAGAATCTCTTGAACAGCTGAAGTTTGATCTCGCCGTTTTGGACGACCCCGCCTATAAGAGCCTGCAGGATTTTACGCCGAATATATTATTACCCGAATCAAAGGGGCGCTCAAACCCATTTGCGCCTTTGAGATAATTGATGTCCGACGTATCTTTTATCGACCGTTTGGTTGAGGGCGGTGTTTTAAGCCAGGAAGGGGCCGCAAGAATCAAAAACGAGTCTGTTTCCGGCGCGTCCCCGGAGTCGCTGTTGTCGGGCGAAGGAATTGCCGAGGACCAGATAATAAAAGCCAAAAGCGAAACTTACGGCGTGCCGGCATATTCTCTTGGCGGACGAAAAGTAAGTTTTGAAGTTTTAAAATATATTCCCGAAGAATCGGCCCGCCACTACCAACTTGCTCCGCTAGAACTCAAAGACGGGGCTTTGAGCGTCGGTATGGTTGATCCCGCGGATGTTGAAGCAAGGGAGGCGCTTAAATTTATTTCTTCCAAAACAGGGGCCCCTTTTAAAATATATGCGATATCGGGCAAAGACCTTCAAGCAATTCTTGAAGAATATAAAAGCCTTGGGGGAGAAGTGACCAAGGTTCTTTCGGAGTTTGAGCTGGCATTACAGGAAGAAAAACCCACATCAACCGCGCGCGAAATGCTGCGCGAGGGGACTTTCGTCGAAGAGGCTCCGGTCACCAAGATGGTCGCGGTCATTATAAAACACGCCACGGAAGGACGGGCATCCGATATTCATATTGAGCCGGCCAAAGATAAGCTTAGAGTCAGGTTCAGGGTTGACGGCATTCTTTACACAAGCCTGCTTCTGCCTTTGAGTATGCACGAATCTATAGTCTCCAGAATGAAAATAATGACCAACATGAAACTGGACGAAAAAAGAAAGCCCCAAGACGGCCGTTTTTCGGCAAAAGTTGAAGGCCGAGAGATTGACTTCAGGGTTTCAACTCTGCCTACGACATTCGGCGAGAAGGTGGCCATAAGGATTCTTGACCCCGAAAGCACCATCCTTGATTTAAAGAAGGTGGGTCTCGAAGGACGCAACTTTGATGAAGTCTCAAGTGCTCTCAAACAGCCTCATGGTTTGATACTTCTGACCGGTCCCACGGGTTCCGGTAAAACAACGACGCTTTACGCGATGCTTCAGACAATAAACAATGATCGCTATAACATAGTCAGTCTTGAAGATCCGGTTGAATACAACATGACCGGGGTCAACCAGTCTCAAGTCAGGCCCGAGATAGGGTACAGTTTCGCAAACGGCCTTCGTTCTATATTACGCCAAGACCCTGATATAATACTTGTAGGCGAGATCCGCGACAAAGAAACCGCGGCTCTCGCGATTCACGCGGCTCTTACCGGACATCTTGTGCTATCAACGCTTCACACCAATGACGCCATTGGCGCGATTCCACGGCTGATAGACATGGGTGTAGACAGGTACCTGATCGCGCCGACTTTGGTTGCGGTGATAGCCCAGCGTCTGGTGCAGACTCTTTGTCCCGATTCCCGCCGGCCGATGAAGGTTGCCGGAAGCCTGAAAGAAAAATTGGAGTCGGAGCTGAAAAATGTTCCCGAGCCGACCAGAAGCCGGATAAAGATGCCGAAGGAGATTTATGAAGCGCAGGCAAGCGCGACTTGTCCCAAGGGCACAAGAGGCCGCATCGGAGTTTTTGAGGTGCTGACCGCATCAAAAGAGCTGGAAAAGGTTATTTTAACCGATCCGGGTCCGGAATCTCTTGAACAAGAAGCAAGACGCCAGGGGATGATTACCATGCGCGAAGACGGAATGCTTAAGGTTTTAGAAGGTCAAGTCGGCCTTGAGCAAATAACCCAAATATAATGAACAACAAACCAGCCAAATACGGATTTACGATAGTTGAACTTTTGGTGGTCATCGCCATAGCCGCGTTTATTTTGTCCGCGGTGTTTGTTTTTTTGCGGGACGCAAAAACCAGAGGACGCGACGCCAGACGCGAGGAAGAAATAAAACAATTGCAAAACGCACTGAACGTTTACAACGTTAACCGTCGGCAGTTCCCAGTGTGCGCTTTGAATGTCATTAACAGTTCGGATGACTGTTTGTCCCAGGCTCTTTTGGCGGACGAAGCGACAGCCGCCGTGCCGCAGGACCCGTTGGGAGGTTACGCGGGGACTTGTCTGGGGGCGGGTTCGCATGTTTATTGTTACGAATCGGCGGACGGTTCCGATTACACCTTGTATTATAATTTAGAGACGGACTCTGTCTCCGGAAAATCCGCCGGATGGCAGAGCGTCAGGCCGTAGCCGTAATTATTTATATGGAAAAGAAAATTTTCATAGTTGACGACGACGAGTTTTTGCTCGACATGTACGCGATGAAGTTCCGCGAGTCGGGTTTTGATGTTGAGGTTGCTTCATCCGGCGCGGATGCCATGGACAAGATAAAAAACGGATTAAGTCCGGACGTCATTCTCCTCGATGTGGTCATGCCGGGCATGGACGGCTTTGAATTTTTAAAAAAGACACGATCAGAACACCTTGTTCCGCAGGCGCTGGTGGTAATTTTAACCAATCTCGGCCAGAAAGAGGATGTGGAAAGGGGACTGGCGCTTGGCGCCAAAGATTATGTAATCAAGGCCCGCCACACCCCGTCGGAAATAGTCGGCAAAGTTAAGGCTATTTTGGGGCAATGAGCGATACCAGCAAACAATTCGAGGATCTGATTGCGCTTGTGGCCAAGGAAAAAGCATCCGACTTGCATCTTTCCGTCGGCCGTCACCCCACCTTGAGGATTTCCGGAGACCTTGTGTCTTTGGTAAAACATCCGGTTTTGACCGCACAGGATATTGAGAATGTTGTTTTTTCCATGCTCGGTCCCGAAGAAAAAGAAAAATTTTTAAAAAACAAGACCGCAGACCTGTCATACTCCTACGAAGACAAGGCTCGTTTTAGGGTAAACGTTTTTGTCCAGCGCGGGTTTATCTCGGCGGCGTTTCGCCTTATTCCGGTTGAAATACAGAGTATTGCCGACCTGAACTTGCCCCCGATGCTTTCGGAATTCACAAGGAACGAACAGGGTTTTTTTCTGGTTGTCGGGCCAACCGGGCACGGCAAGTCAACTACGCTTGCCTCCATGGTTGATATAATAAATCACGAGCGGGCCGAGCACATAATAACGATTGAAGATCCGATTGAGTATTTGTTTACCCAGGACAAGTCCATAATAGACCAGCGCGAAATTGGCCGGGACACCCCTGATTTTGCGTCTGCTTTAAGGGCCATGTTCCGGGAGGACGTGAACGTTGCCATGATCGGAGAGATGCGCGATCCCGAAACCATAGCCACCGCCGTAACCGCCGCGGAAACCGGACACCTTATCTTTTCTTCGCTTCACACGAACTCCGCCTCCCAGACCATAGACCGTATTATTGACACATTTTCTTCGTCCCAGCAAAACCAGATACGGACACAGCTGGCCAGCACTCTTTTGGGGGTTTTTTCCCAGAGGCTTGTGCCAAGGATTTCCGGAGGCCGGATTCCGGCTTACGAACTGCTTATTGCCAATACTCCAATCCGAAACCTTATACGCGAAAATAAAATCCACGAAATAGATTTGTTTATCGAAACCAGCTCAGAGTCTGGCATGGTTGGCCTGAACCGGTCGCTAATAGATCTGGTGCGAAGAGGCGAGATTACCATGGAGACTGCCAGAGCCTATTCGCTGAATGTTAAAAGCCTAGAACACCTGACAGGATAAACATGATTTTTTATTATCAGGCAAGGACAGAAGACGGCGCCCAAAAGACGGGGACCATCGAGGCCGCGAGCTACGATTTGGCCGTCTCTTCCCTTCAAAGGAGAGGCCTAATAATAGTAAAACTTGAGTCGTCCGAAGAACGCCAGCCCCAATGGAAAAAATTTGTTTCTTATTTTGAGAAAGTAAAAGACCGCGATGTTGTAATATTTTCAAGACAGCTGGCGACACTTTTTTCGGCCAAGGTTCCGGTGGTCGATGCCTTAAGGATTTTGATTACTGAAGCGTCCAGCGACACACTGAAGGTTAAATTGACCAACGTCGCCGACGACATACAAGGAGGGCTCCCTATTTCACAGGCTCTCGGCCGTCATCCCGATATTTTTTCCAACTTTTATATCCAAATGGTCCGTTCCGGAGAGGAGTCGGGAAAACTGGATGAAATTCTGAATTATCTTGCCGACTATCTTGAGCGTTCCTACGATCTTACATCCAAGGCCCGCAATGCTCTGATTTATCCCGGGTTTGTCCTGGGTGTATTTTTGGTTGTGGTCACAATCATGCTGGTCGTGGTCGTGCCGAAGCTGTCCTCGATAATTCTCGACCTTCAGCAGGATGTTCCGATTTATACCAAGGTTGTCATAGGCCTTTCGGAATTTTTAAGAACCTTCGGCGTTTTCTTTCTTGTCTTGGCGGCTCTGGGCGTGATTTTCGTCTGGCGTTACCGTTTGACTCCCGCCGGACGAAAATCAATGTCTAGAATACAGCTTTCCATACCGGTTTTTAAAGATCTTTATAGCCAGATTTATCTAGCGCGTTTTGCCGACAACCTTCAGACCCTTCTTTCCGGAGGGGTAAGCGTCGTGAGATCCCTTGAGATTTCCGCGGATGTGATAGGCAATGAAATTTACTCGGAAATAATAAAAGAGGCGCGCGACTCGGTCAGAGCCGGCTCCCCCATTTCCTCCGCTCTTGCCAGATACGAGGATGTTCCGCAGCTTGTTTCGCAAATGATAAAAATAGGGGAAGAAACCGGAAAACTGAATCAGATTCTGGCCACGCTTTCGCGGTTTTACACCAGGGAGGTCAACAACACCCTTGAAAGGCTGGTCAGCCTTATTGAGCCCGCGCTTATCGTTTTTCTCGGCTTGGGGGTTGGAATAATAGTCGCCGCGATTCTTGTACCCATTTACAGCATATCGGCCGGGGTTTAGCGTTATGCACACCCCCGCTTTGCGTTTAAAGCGCGAAGGTTTACAATTAAAGTATCGAAGTTTCAAGGTCGATTAAGTTTTTTATCTTTCTAAGCTTTAAAAAATGTTTAAATCAAATAAAAAGTCTGGTTTTACTCTGATTGAGCTTCTGGTCGTTATCGCTATAATAGGCGTTTTGGCGTCGGTTGTTCTTGCCTCTCTAAATAGCGCCCGAAAGAAATCCCGCGATGCTCGCCGCGTGGCTGACATAAAACAAATTCAGCTGGCGCTCGAGCTTTATTCCGACTCCAAGGGCGAATATCCCGACGATTTGTCCAAATTGGCTCCCGACTTCATTGCTTCGGAACCAAAAGATCCGGTCGGACAGATTGATTATCTGTACAACTCGTATATTTCCTCAACTATTGAGGCGGCTGGAGATTGCGATGAGGCTTCGGCGGAAACCTGCCTTTATTACCACCTAGGGGCAAATCTTGAAGAGTCAACCAACCCGGCCCTCAAAAGCGATCGTGATTTTGACGGAGATGTGGTCAAGGGCGCCGAATCGGGCATCCCGCCGGTGGAAGACGGCTGTTCTGATGAGACAACCCGTTTTTGTTACGACGTAACTCCGTAGGAAAGTTTTTGGGCTGTATTTAGCGGAAGAAATCCCCCCAAGCGGGGGATTTCCGTGTTTTTAGTGTTAGAATTTTAATAATGGAACAGATTGCGGTTTTTGTTTTGGGCCTTATTTTCGGAAGTTTTGCCAACGTTATTGTTTTTCGCCTGAATACCGGCGAGTCTCTGATTTTTGGAGGCTCGCGCTGTTTTTACTGCGGACGGAACTTAAGATGGTTTGAACTTATTCCGGTGGTTTCTTTTTTGGCTTTGCGGGGGAAATGCCGAAGCTGCGGGTCAAAAATTTCTTGGCAGTATCCGGCGGTTGAATTGGCAAGCGGAGCGCTGTTTTTACTTCTCTGGTCAGAGCCGGGCTCTTACCAGCTTGGTAAGAGCCCGGCTCTGACCATAACGGCTGTTTTGTTTTTCTGGCTTCTTTTGGTCATTTCCGTCTACGATATCCGTCATAAAATTATTCCCAATCCGCTTGTTTATTTCGCAATTTTAACCGCTGTTTTGTTTTTGGGTTTTGTAAATTGGAATTTAATGGATAATTTGAAATTGATAATTGAAAATTTAGCCGCTGGTTTTGGTTTATTCCTTTTTTTTGGCGTCCTGTGGTTTGTTTCCGGTGGCCGCTGGATGGGTTTCGGAGACGCCAAGCTCGCTCTAGCTTTGGGGATCATGCTTGGCTGGCCGTTGTCTTTGGCTGCGTTTTTCATGTCTTTTTGGCTCGGAGCCCTTTTGGGTCTTCTATATAAATTCTCAAACAGGTCGGCTGGTTTTAAAACACAAATGCCCTTTGCTCCATTTTTGTCCGCGGGAGGCCTTGCGGCGTATTTGTGGGGAGAGAAAATTATATTCTGGTACTTATCTTTGCTATAATAAACGAATGAGAGAGCGGTTTATTTCCGGGTTCACCGTTGTGGAGCTTGTCGTAACAATAAGCATTTCACTTATAATTTCCGCCATAGTTTTGGCGGATTTTCCAGAGTTTTCGAGGCGCCTTGAACTTTCGCGAACAGCTCAGGCGATAGCCGCGTCTTTCAGGCAAACCGAATCGGCGGCACTCGCGGTTCGCGAGTTCGGGATCGGTTTTTTCCCGGCCTACGGCCTGCGCTTCGAATCTCCTTTTCCGGCAAAATCCTATGTTTTTTTCGCCGATTTGGATTCCGACCGCCTTTATGACGGTGAGGAGGAAAAAGCCGACGAATTTATGATTAACGGCTTGCCCGCCGTCTCAAGAATTTGCGCGGGATTCAAATCCAGTCCGCCGGGAGACTGTTCGATCAGCCGGCTTGATGTGGTCTATGTGCGCCCGAACCCCGATATATTCATATCGACGGACAAGGGGCCGTATTCGGATGTGGCGATAGTGATAAACCTTTCGACCGGAGAAGAAAAAAAAATTATAATTTGGACAACCGGACAGCTGTCCGTTGAATGATTATGAGCAAAGGATTTACCCTGCTTGAAACCATGGTGGCTATATCGATTTTGGCTCTGGCGCTTGCCGGAGTGCTGTCGCTCGCTTCTCTGGGTGTTCGTTCGTCTTCGGGAGCAGCTAATCAAATCAGGGCGTTTTTTCTGGCGAGCGAGGCGGTAGAATACGTAAGAAATAAACGCGACAGCAATGTTATGGCCGGCGCCGACTGGCTGGCTGGTCTTGGCGGATGCGAATCCGGCTGTTATATAGACGCTTATAATGACACTATTACAACTTGCGTCGGAGGCTCTTGCCCGAAAATAAAATTCGATCCGGAAACGAATATTTTCGGATATCTGTCCGGCTCGGAAACCGTTTTTACGAGAGAGGTTGCCATAACACAAGTTGTTTCTTACGAAACAAAACTAACCTCAAAGATTTCTTGGATGCAAGGAGGGATTTCCAGAGAGTTTGTTTTGGAGGAACGCCTTTTTAATTTATCTTTTTGACTTTATGCTTAACCGAGGATTTACATTGCTTGAAATGGTGGTTGCGGTAGGCGTGTTTTCCGTGGCCATTTTGCTGGCGACGTCTTCTTTTTTAAGCCTGCAAAATTCAGAAAAGAAAATCCAATCCGCGGTAAATATTCAGAATAATCTACGTTTTGCCATGGAGGTGATGGCCAAAGAGATACGCACCGGCGGGTCTTATCATTGCGGGACAGATCCCGGGACAGAGCCCTTGGACTGCCTGTCGGGTTCTTCGTCCTTGACTTTCAAAAATGCCTTGGGACAGACGGTAATCTACAGAAAAATAGATTCAAGCATTCAAAAATCTTCGGACGGCGGGATAATTTTCCAGCCACTTACCTCATCGGATATTAAGGTAGACGAGTTAAAATTTTATGTTGTCGGAGCTTTGTTAAACGACGACATACAGCCCCGTGTTTTAATTAACATTAAATCCTCGGGGCAAGTCGGGACCGGTTTAAATGAGATAAGCTTACAAACTTCAGTTTCACAGAGAAAACCGGCGCCATGAAAAAAACTACGCCTGCCGATAGGCGGGGATTCACATTATTATTTGCGGTGCTTTTTATTTCGGCCATGCTTGCTTCAAGTATCGGTCTTTCCGGTCTGATAATAGGCCAGGTTCGGCTTTCCGGAACAGGGCGGGATTCCCAGTTTGCTTTTTACGCCGCCGATTCCGGAGCCGAATGCGCGTCGTACTGGGACAGAGTCAATAACGCTTTTGCCACCTCGAGCTCCTCGGATATAGTTTGCGCCGGACAAAGCCGGTCTGTGGGCGGGGCGCTTACAAGTTCGTTTGATTTGGACTTCACCAACGATTCTTGCGTTAGCGTTACCGTCGATAAATCCAATCCGGCCGAAACGATTATAACTTCGATCGGCCATAGTCCTTGCAACGGCAGAAGAGTGGAAAGAGGTCTGGAGGTTAGATATTGACATGGACAAGGTTGAGGCCAAAAAGCGCATAGAAAAATTAAAAAAGGTGATTGAACATCACCGCTATTTATATCATGTGCTTGATAAGCCCGAAATTTCCGATGCCGCCCTTGATTCACTTAAGCACGAACTAAAAAAACTCGAAGACGAATTTACGGATTTGGTTACCCCGGACTCGCCAACCCAAAGGGTTGGCGGCAAGGCACTTAAAGAATTTAAAAAAGCGCCTCACGCCGTTTTGATGCTTTCTTTGGAGGATGTTTTTTCAAAAGAGGAGGTTTGGGACTGGATTTCAAGAAACACTAAAATTGTTTCGGCGTCGGGCGAGGCCGAGCTTTTTGCCGAGCTGAAGTTTGACGGCCTCGCTTTGAGCCTGATTTACCAAAACGGAGAACTTAAACGCGCGGCAACAAGAGGCGACGGACGAACGGGAGAAGATGTAACCCAGAACATCAAGACAATTGAAGCCGTGCCGCTAAGCCTTGAAATACACGGAACGATTAAAGAAAATTTTCGAGCAAAAGCGGAAAAATTTTTGAAAAACGGGGCGATTGAAATAAGGGGCGAAGTTTTGATAACAAAAAATGATTTTCAAAAAATCAACACCGAACAAAAAAAGGCTGGCAAACAGATTTTTGCCAACCCCAGAAATTTGGCTGCCGGTTCCATACGCCAGCTTGATCCCGCGACAACTCGTTCACGCCGGCTCGATTTTCATGCTTACGACTTGCTGGCTGATTTCGGTCAATCTTTACATTCCGAGGAACACGAAATTTTATCCGCGCTCGGATTCAAAACGGACAAAATCGCTCGAGTTTTTAAAAACGTAAACCAGCTTTTTGGTTTTCATGAAAAAATTTCTCGCGAGCGTGAAAAATTTGAATACGAAACAGACGGAATCGTTGTTAGTGTAAATAATAACGATCTGTTTAAGCGCTTGGGTGTTGTGGGTAAGGCTCCGCGAGGCGCCGTAGCTTTTAAATTCGCGCCGCGTGAGGCCACAACCATTGTTAAAGATATTATTGTTCAGGTGGGCAGAACAGGCGCTTTGACTCCGGTTGCGATTTTGGAACCGGTTGGAATCGCGGGCGTCACCGTCAGCCGCGCGACGCTTCATAATGCCGACGAAATAAAGAGACTTGATGTGCGGATAGGCGACACGGTGATAGTTGGAAGGGCGGGCGACGTTATTCCCGACATTAAAAAATCACTCAAAGATTTAAGACCCAAAATGGCCAAAGAATTTCGCATGCCGAAATCCTGCCCCGTGTGCGCTCATGAGTTAAAACAAGACGGCGTGATTTTAAGGTGCGTTAATATAAAATGTCCCGCCCGTCATCGCGAATCGCTTTACCATTTTGTCTCCCGCGGAGCTTTTGATATTGAGGGTCTCGGGCCTAAAATAATAGACGTTCTTTTGGATGACGGATTGATACGGGATGCCGCAGATCTTTTCGCGCTTAAAGAAGGGGATATCCAGCCTTTAGAGCGCTTTGGCGAGAAATCGGCTCAAAATTTGGTAAGCGCCATACAATCAAGACGCGAAATAAGTTTGCCAAGATTTATTCTGGGACTCGGTATTTTGCATGTTGGGGAAGAAACTGCGATTGATCTCGCGGAAAACTTCGGTTCAATTGAAAAACTGCGAGTTGCCGAAAAAGAAGAATTGGAACGGGTTCCAAATATAGGCGAGGTTGTAGCCGAAAGCGTTTTCGGGTGGTTTAGAGATGGGCGCAACAGGGAATTTTTGGGACGGCTCTTAAAACATGTTAAGATTGAGCATCAGAAAAAGAGGGCTAAAGGAAAGTTTTTCGGCAGGACTTTTGTTTTGACGGGTGTTCTTGAATCAATGAGCCGGGATGAGGCAAAAGCAAAAATCAGGGTATTGGGCGGAGATCCGACAGAATCGGTGTCTAAAAAAACCGATTTTGTCGTTGCCGGCTCTGACCCTGGTTCAAAATACGAAAAAGCAAAAAAATTGGGGGCTAAAATTATTGATGAGGGGGAGTTTTTGAAATTAATTAAAAGTTAACCATGTCCAAACGAAACGGCGTTTACTTCTTCAAACCGGTTGTTCTTTGCCCCAGCGGGCAAAGCCAACCTGCGTTCTCGGCGAAAATTCAGCCCCTAACGCTTACTGCGTATAAAGAAGGGGCTGAACCTTGCATTTTCGCCTCCGAAAGCTTTTCAGAAGCAAACGCCGCTTCGTTTGTTTAATTTATGATTTTTCCAAAAGATGTAAAAAAAACAGCGGAATTGGCGCGCATAAAACTTGCAGCCTATGAAGAAAAAGAACTGGCCGGGGAGCTCGAGTCAATTTTGGGTTACATAGAAAAATTGAAAGAGGTGGAAGTTTCCGGAATTGCCGAGGCGAGTCACGTTTTTCATCATAATGATTTTAGAAAAGACGAGGAGCCAAAAGAAAATTTTAACTCCGTGCCGTTGCTTGAAGCCGCGCCTGAAACCGAACGCGGATTCGTCAAAGTCAAAAAAGTTTTGGATAAAGGATAATAATGAATAAAAAGTAAAACATATTGATATATCAATATATTGATATGTTTTGATTAAGATAATATATGGCGGAAAAAGAAACCAAAACTTGTCAGAATTGCAAAAACCAATTCGCAATTGAACCGGAGGATTTTGAATTTTACGCGCGCATAAAAGTCCCTCCGCCGACTTTCTGCCCGGAGTGTAGGTTAAAACGAAGAATGCTTTTTCGGAACGAAATGACATTGTATAAAAGAAAATGTGATTTTACTGGAGAAATAATATTTTCCGGCATCTCTCAAGATAAACCGGTCAGGGTGTATAAAAGCGATGTTTGGTACTCGGATAAATGGGATTCCATAGACTATGGACGTGAATATGACTTTTCGCGCTCTTTCTTTGAACAATTTAAGGATTTATATCGTACCGTACCGCAGCTCAATCGCTCCGTACTGCGGCTAGTTGATTCAGATTATTGTATTAATGCAAGTGATTTAAAAAATTGCTATCTTCTCTTTAACTCCGAACTGTCCGAGGACTGTGCGTATGGTGATGGGGTCACAAGTTGTAAAAATGTATACGATTCCTACTTTATGAAGCACGTGGAACGATCCTATGAAGGATTTGTATGTCTTCGCTCATATAATGTGTTTCACTCCTCGAACATTTCAGGAAGTCATGATATCTATTTTTCTAAAGATCTTATGGGATGCGAATATTGCTTTGGCTGTGTCGACCTTCGTCATAAACAATATATGATCTTTAATAAACCTCACTCCAAAGAGGAATATTTTAAAAAACTTTCTGAATTTAATACGGGCTCGTATAAAAGCCTAATCCAACTAAAAAATGTGGCAGGTTCTTTACAACTAAAATTCCCAGTGAAGTTTATGCATGGGTATAATAACGAGAATGTATCTGGGGATTACATTACAAATTCTCACAATGTCAACCACTCATTTTTTATTGACGAGTTTGAAGATTGTAAATATTGCTACTGGATGGGATTAAAACCAACAAAAGATTGTTATGATTTTAATTGGGGCGGCGCTTCCGAGATGGTATACGAAGCGGTTGCTGCTGGGTATCAGATAGGCAATGCGCGCTTTATATATGAGTGCTGGCCGGGACTTTATGATTCTTCGTATTGTATGTTTTGTTCTTCCGGCTCCTCTCATCTATTCGGTTGCGTCGGATTACGAAATAAACATTATTGCATTTTAAATAAGCAATATTTGAAAGAGGAATATGAAAAACTAGTACCGAAAATCATCCAACAGATGGATGAGGTGCCTTATAAAGATCAACGGGAGAGAGTTTATAAATATGGAGAATTTTTTCCTCCAGAGATTTCTTTATTTGCCTACAACGAAACAATTGCTCAAGAGTATTTTCCTTTGACCAAAGAACAGGCCATAGAGCAGGGATATTCATGGAGAGACCCCGAAACGAGAGATATAAAAATAACAATCAGGGCCGAAGAACTGCCTGATCATATTAAAGACGTGAAGGACGATATTTTAAATCAGATAATCGGTTGTCAACATGAAGGTGGGTGCAACGAACAATGCACCGTGGGCTTTAAAATCATTCCGCAAGAACTGGAATTTTACAGAAAAATGAATCTGCCATTGCCTCGGCTTTGCCCGAATTGTCGGCATTATCAGCGTCTTAAACAGCGAAACCCCCTTAAACTCTGGCACCGCAAATGCCAATGCGCTGGCCAAAAAGACGATAAAGGAACTTACCAAAACACAGACAAACACTTCCATGACAACAACCATTGCCCCAATGAATTTGAAACTTCATATGCCCCTGAAAGGCCGGAAATCGTATATTGCGAGCAGTGCTATAATTCAGAAGTGGTATGACCAAAATTAATTTGAGCGAATTGGATGTTTTGGGCGCGAAGGAACTTTTGCAAAAAGGCGAGGTTTCGGCGCGGGATCTCGTCGCGATTTACCAGGGAGAAATCAAGTCAAAGAATAGAAACCTTAACGCTTATTTGGAAACTTTTGACGACGCGTTTAGAGAGGCCGAGAAAGTTGATAAGCATCTTTTGCACGGCGAAAAACCGAGGGCGCTTGAAGGGGTTCCTTTTGCGATCAAAGACAATATTTTAATTGAAGGCAAAATTTGCTCGGCCGGCTCCAAAATGCTTGAAAATTACCGCGCCTCTTACGACGCTTTTGTCGTAAAAAAACTCCGCGATGCAGGCGCGATTTTATTGGGACGGACAAATATGGACGAGTTTGCGATGGGTTCTTCCACCGAAAACTCGGCATACGGCGCGACAAAAAATCCTTATGATGAGACGCGCGTGCCTGGCGGATCTTCCGGCGGGTCGGCGACGGCCGTTTCCGCTAACCTCGCGCTCGCGGGTTTGGGTTCCGATACCGGCGGTTCCATAAGACAACCAGCCGGTTTTTGCGGAGTTGTGGGCTTGAAGCCGACGTATGGCGCGGTTTCCCGTTCCGGCCTTATCGCGATGGCCTCGTCGCTGGATCAAATCGGCCCCATTACAAAAAGCGTGGACGACGCCGAATTGATTTTTGACGTGATTCGCGGGAAAGACCTGAAAGATTCTACTTCCGTTGAAGTTGAATCCGTACAAGCCAAATCCGAAAAATTAAAAGTTGGCGTGCCGAAAGAATTTTTTTCCGGAGGTTTAGATAAGGATGTTTTGGAAGTCGTTAATCGCGCCGTAGAAACATTAAAGGGCTTGGGTCACGAAGTTAAAGAAGTTTCTTTACCCTGCGCGCCTTATGCTCTTGCGGTTTATTACATAATTGTTCCGGCGGAGGTCTCGGCGAATCTCGCCCGTTTTGACGGAATTCGCTATGGTCTTCGCAAACACGCCAAAAATCTGCTTGAAGAATATTTGGAGACCCGCGCCGCCGGATTAGGAAAAGAGGTCAGGCGCAGAATAATTTTGGGAACATATGTTTTGTCGGCCGGATACCATGACGCCTATTATGGCAGAGCCAGCAAAGTCAGGGCGCTCATTAAAAAAGATTTTGAAAATGTTTTTAAGGAGGTTGATGTTTTGCTCGGCTCCACTTCGCCCGGCCCTGCTTTTAAAATAGGAGAAAAAGTAAACGACCCCCTCTCAATGTATCTTGAAGACATTTTTTTGGTTCCGGTTAATCTTGCTGGTGTTCCGGCTCTGTCCTTGCCGTTCGGCTCCGTTATGCGCGATGGCGTAAAACTGCCGGTGGGCGTACAGCTTATCGCTCCGTGGTTTGGTGAAAACCGGCTTTTTGAAGTCGGGCGAATTCTCGAAGACCGTGGATAAAAAATCGACAGCCGTGCAATTCCCGCCCCCACTAAGCGGGAATTCTTTTTGTTAGCTTCGCTCACAAAAAGCCGCGGCTGCCATTAAGGCAGCCGTGCAATTCCCGCCGCCTCGGCTGAATACGCAAAAGAAAAATCCGGCACAAGGCCGGACTTTTCTTTTTACGAGTAGCGGGGGCGGGAATTGCACCCACTGCCTCCAGGTTATGAGCCTGGCGTGCAACTGTTACACTTCCCCGCAATGTTTAAATATTATAATTCACTTCTTTGATTTTTGCAAATTTTCGGTGTAGAATATAAAAATCGCCAGCGTAGTTCAACGGTTAGAACGAGGGACTCATAAGCCTTAGACAGAGGTTCGACTCCTCTCGCTGGCACCATTGAGGAAATTGCAAGCTGTGGAAGCCCGCCTCGCTTCGCTCGGCGGCCAGTTTGTATTGGATTTTCGGGGCAAAAACGAATTGGCGATTTTCTAAAACATGGTTCGAGCCGATTGTTTTCAGAAATGTTATCATTTCCTCTTTGTTTTCTGATTCAGTCAATTTCGCGGCTTGATTTAAGGATAAAACGAACTCACGAGCCGGTTCGAGCCAAGACAATCCTTTTTGTTCAAAATCTCTGATTTGCTCGCTAAGCCCGACCTTTTTGGTAACAAGATTTTCTTTTCTCGCTTTGTAATCGTCAGCAGAAATAACCTCGCCAAGATAAGCGTCGAGGAGTTTTTCGAGCTTGGCTTCAATTCCGGTTAGTTCTGTTTTGAGATTTTGAACAGTAGTTTTGGCTTCTTCTTTTGCTCTCCCCTCGTCTTTCTGTAATTCCACTAAAACTCTTTCCGTGTCTTGGCTCGACAAAGAAACTTTTTGAAGGAAACTTTTGATTTGTTCGGTCAGCGCCTCTTCTCGCAAAAAGTGCTTTTCTTGGCACGGCCCTTTCTTTTTTGTGCAGTGGTAATAGTGATGACCCTTTTGGATTTCTGCGGTAATAGCGCAACCACAGGAAGCACATTTGAGCAGGCCAAGAAAAGCAAAGTGATGTTTGCGAATATCTTTCTTTTTGCCACGCTTCGCCATGACTTCTTGGCAAGAATCAAAAAGTTTCTTTGAAATTAACGGCTCGTGAGTTCCTTCAAAAACTTCTCCCTTAAATTTCATAAGGCCAATGTAGAAAATATTTTGTAGAATCTTCTGTAAACTGCTGATAGAGATTTTGTTGTTCTTATTGCCTTTGAGGTTATGCTTGACGCACCAATTTGCGAGAGAATGAAGCGGATAATTTCCGGTGGCATAGAGTTCAAAAACTTTCTTTACCAGCCGAGATTTTTCAGGGTCGCTATCCACTCCTCGTGTCTTGGGATTATTTAGATAGCCCACCGGAGCCCAGCCAGGCCATACGCCATTTCTGATTTTCTGGCGTAATCCTCGCTTCACATTCTCTCGCAAATTATCTACAAAATATTTTGATTGTCCGAACGCGATATTGAGCATAAACAATCCTTGCGGTGTTGGCTCGAACCAGAATGTAGGAAATTTAAGGGAGCGAATCAAGCCACGATCAACAAAATGAATGATTCTGCCTCCGTCCACAGAGTTACGAGCAAGGCGATCTGGATGCCATGCGATTATCCCGTCCGCCTTGCCTTTTTCGAGTAATGACAACATTTCTGCGAATTTAATTCGCCCGGGCTCTTTGGCGGTTTTGAAATCTTGCGGCGAAGCCGCTCGGAATTTTCTGGGCAAAAATACGTTCGGACTAATTCAAGAATACTGCACAAAACAAAATAACCCCGCAATTGCGGGGTTATTTTGTTTTGTATTATTGGGGTCGAACCCGGGAAGGGGGTCGGGGAAACGGGAGTTTCCCCGTGTAGGAAAACAGCCCCGCAGTTGCGGGGCGCCAGAAACCGAGAGGTTTCTAGGGAGTCCCGAGCATAGTCGAGGGACGACAGGTTCGACTCCTCCCGAGTGTAAACAAAAAGTGATATAATCAAATAATGCCTTTCGGGGTAAGCAGAGCCATATACATTTTAACTTCGGCCGATATTTTGGTTATCTCGGCTTATAGTTTCATAATGCCCCTTTTCGCCGTTTTCGTAACCGGTCAAATTGAAGGCGCGACCGTGGCAACCGTCGGTTTTTATACCGCCATTTATTGGATTGTGAAATCAATCGTGCAGGTGCCGATTGCCTGGTACTTAGACAAAAAAGAAGGCGAAGTTGACGAATTTTTCGCTTTGATCGCGGGTTATTTAATTGCCGCAGGCGTTGCTTTCGGCTACATACTCGCGAGCAATGTCTGGCATATATATTTACTTGAAGGAATTTTGGGCATTGCCGACGCGCTTGGCGTTCCGTCTTATCTTTCAATTTTTTCGAGGCACCTAGACCGCGCCCGTGAAAATATGGAATGGACTTTTCGCAGTGTAGGCGTCGGACTTGCCGCGGCCGGAGCCGGAGCACTTGCCGGAATACTTGTTCAAAACTTCGGTTTCAACTCCGTTTTTATCATCGGCGGGGCGTTGAGCCTGATTTCGGCGTTTTCACTGCTTTTTTTGCGGCCGTATCTTAAAACTACTGACGGCCGGTCAATGATTTATCAGATATCAAAACCGCCGACAAAAAAGTCAGTTTAAGGTTTGCCGGAATCGGTAAATCGTGCTAAATTTTTAAAACAAAATAAATTATGGGCCTGTGGTGTAGCCTGGTTAACACGTCCCCCTGTCACGGGGAAGATCGCCGGTTCAAATCCGGTCGGGCCCGCGCTTTTTAAAATCCGCAGCTAAAAGCTGCGGATTTTAGCGACTGGATTTGAACCGAGGAAGGGGGTCGGGGAAACGGAAGTTTCCCCGTGAAGGAAAACAGCCCCGCAGTTGCGGGGCGCTAGAAACCGAGAGGTTTCTAGGGAGTCCCGAGCATGGTCGAGGGACGACAGGTTCTAATCCGGTCGGGCCCGCCAGTAGTTTTGAAAAGTGAGCATTAAAATATCCTTGTTTTAAGCTACTTTCTAAAACTGGAAAGTGATAAAATGAGTGAACCCCGAAGGGATTCGAACTAACATGAGTTTTGAAAATCCAACATCTGAGCCAAATAAAGAAGCCATACCTCAATCAAAAATTGAGGTTGAATCTGATTACGAAGGTTTTGTGCCTGAAGAGTTTAAACAAGACCCGTTGGGCTATTTTGAATCTCAAGGAAAGAATATAAAGTCCGGAGAAATTAAACGAGATGAAACGGGAAGAGTTCGAGAAGATCCGACCGCAGTAAAAGAATTGCCGATATGGACTGATGCAGGCGGCGCTGAACTTCATTCGATTGGTAAAAGAGTGAACATCGAAAAAGGCAAAGTCGGAGCATCTGGCGATCCATTTTACGAGTACCGAGTAATGGAGCTTGTTAGCGAAGCTGGGTTACCAACACCGCGCCCAGTGGCGAAAGTAGAGCAATCAGGCACGCACCTTATTGTCATGGAAAAAGTTCAGGGTATCGGTTGGTACGACAAAGATGCAATGCATCTCAAAGAAAAAGGGTACACGGATGAAGACATAGAAAGTTTAAAGCAGCAGGCGGAAGAACGCATGGTAGCCTTGCAAGCAAAATTCGAAGAAGCTGGAATTCAGCGAGGCTGGAAGCTTAAAGATATGATTTTTGATATCGATATTGAGAATAAAACTATCCGTAGTGTTACTCCGGTTGACTGGGAGAGAACCAAGATAGACCAGGAAAAATTTGAGGCTTATAATAGAAACAAAATTAACTCATGAAAAAATCTGAGCATGCAAAAAAGAATATTGGTATCTCGCCAGAACGGCTTGCGGAACTTCGTCGTGCAACACTTATAGCCTCTACCGGTTCATCACTTCGTCTTGCTGGTTCTAAAGTCACTAACGAGCGGGTTGAGCAGATTCTAAATGAGATCAGTAAACCTTCCGCGCGAAAGTAGGTACATAGAACAAATCTGGTTTTTCTTGGTACATTCGCCTCAATTTTCGTATAATCTTATCAATATTGCTGTAGCTAAGTCGCCCTATTGGTTCAAAGTTCCGGCAATCGTCCCCGCCAGATTTCCAACTTTGAACCTTGGGTATGACAAAGGTTCTTACTTTTTATATTCCAATATATCACCGGGTTGACATTCTAAGGCCCTGCAAATTGTCTCCAACGTTGAGAGGCGAATTGCTTTTGCCTTGCCGTTTTTCAACACGGAAATGTTGGCCATAGTGATTCCCACCTTTTCCGCAAGCTCGGTGACGCTCATCTTCCTTTTAGCTAGCATCACATCAATGTTGATTATAATTGCCATATTTTTTATATCATTAAATCATTCTCTGACTTCATATCTAATCCATTTTGTACAAGTCTTTGAAGCACGGCCGCAAAAGTTGCTATTACAATCGAAGCGAGAATAAAAATCAATCCAAATCCTACTGCACCCGGGGCGTCATCTTTGTCGGCTACAGAAACTAAGAAGGGCATACCTGCCACATACAAGGCACTGATTATGATTGCGCAGTATTTTGTATTCCTCAATGCCTTAACAGATAATTCGGAGAAAGCTATGTTTTTATCGATATAGCCCAATAGCTTTAGGGCCTGATACAGCGCAAAGAAAAACGGTATCGCCGTCACATACATAATTATCAGAATTGGAAGAAATAACCCACCTCCCGCTTTTATCACCTCCGAAGTAAACAAAAAGCATAAAGCGAGTACTGCGATTCCGATGAGAGAGATTACTAATTTTAAGAATAGGGTTGAGCTTTTTTTCATAAATTGTAACTTAGACTGTTAAATCATTTTCTGATTTTATATCAACGGCACTTTGTAAAATTCTTTCAAACACGGCCGCGGCAGTGGCGATTACGACAGAGACAAAAATCATTACAAGACCCATCATCACGCCACCCGCAATGTCCTCCTCTACTTTGCGTTGAACAATAAAAAGATAGGCTTCTGCTCCCACGATAAAACCAACAAGGGTTATTGCACAGTATTTTATAGTCCGCAAAGCGTTCACGGCCGCTTGCGAGAACACCTTATTTTGCCCGATGTATCCGAGCAACATAAATGCCTGATATAACGCCACGAAAAACGCAATGGACGCCACATACGCATACGCCAAAAAAGGATCTTTGAAGTAAATCTCAAAGAAGGCAGCACTCACATTCCTGCCCTCGAGGTGGGGTTCCCAAAGCATAAGGGCAAGAGCTCCGATGCTGATGAGCACAATGACTACTTGAAGAAATATTGTTGAGCTTTTTTTCATAGGTGATGCTTATAAATTCTTATATTTCCATCTTAATTTAGCGCTTATCGTTTTTCAATATGTATTTATCGTTATCTGTGGATAAAGAAAATTCTAATAAATCTTCTGGGCGAATGCCGGAACATCAAACGAGGCCGGATTTTCCTTGAATTGTAGCCGTAATTGGCGTATAATTTTATCAAGTTTGCTAAAAGATAATGATTTGGCGGTGATTACTGGTTCAAAGTTGCGAAAATAGCCACCGCGCAATTGCTTGCAGTGGCTCATATTTTATGCTATAAAATATTGGGTTTGTTAAAATTTACAAAAGGGGGGCTTCGCGCGAATGACTGTTTCCGAAAAGACACTGGCTTACAAAAGAGTTATCTTGAAGCTTACCGGTGAGATTTTTCGCAAAAACGGAGACAATCTTAACGAAGAAGCCGCGGTGGTCGCGGCCAGAGAAATCAAAAGTATCCATGATCTGGGGGTTGAAGTGGCGGTTGTGTTCGGAGGCGGGAACATTGTGCGCGGGCGCAACTTTGTCGGTTCAAAATTTCTTGAGCCGGCGAGCGCCGATTACATGGGCATGCTCGCTACGGTAATCAACGGCCTTTTGCTGCATGACGTTTTGGTAAGCCTCGAATGGAAACGCGGCTGATGACCGCGCTCGAAATTAAAAAGGTTGCCGAGCCCTATATCCAAAAAAGGGCTCGTAAACACCTTGATAAAGGCCGTATTATAATCATGGCGGGAGGGATCGGTGAGCCGGGCTATACGACAGACAACACGGCGTTATCGCGAGCGGTTGATATCAACGCCCAAGCGATCATCAAAGGCACCAAAGTTGACGGAATATTCAGCTCCGATCCCAAAAAGAATCCGGATGCCGAATTTCTCCCGAAGGTTCGTATTGAAGACATGGCCGTAAATCCGTTACTTCTCGGCATATTTGAAGAAACGGCGCTGATTCGCAACAAGAAGTACAGAATTCCCATTCATGTCATAAATATTTTTACCGAAGGAAATTTGCGCCGAGTTCTTCTTGGCGAGCCGATCGGCTCGCGCATCATTTTTTAACCCCGCCACTGCGGGGTTTGTTTTTGAAATTCAGAGCGGATTTGCTATAATTTTCACATCATGTCCGGAAAATATATTGAAATTAAATCGGAAAAAGAGTTGGAACTCACAAAATCTCTTGAAAAAAGGGATGATTTTGAATCACGTCGGCTCCTCCGATTTTTGAACATGCCGGACCTGTCGAGGGACAAATCAAGCCCCCTTTTTGAGCTTGCGGGGCGTATTAAAAAAATTGCGCGGTTCTCCGATTTTGACGATGTTAAATCGCCCGATGTTTTGCCCGCGGACGTAAGTTTTGACTTGTTTAACTTTCCCGCCGAGCATCCCGCGCGAAGGCCGACCGACACGTATTTTGTGGACAACAGCCACATTCTTCGCACCCACACGACCATAATGTGGTATTACTGGCTTGGTCAGCCGGAAGTGAAAGAAAAAATAAAAAACAAAGAGTCAATCGGCGCGCTTTCACACGGCAAAGTTTACAGGAAAGACGAAATAGACCGCAACCACATGAACGTTTTCCATCAGATGGACGGGTGGTATCTGACGCCGAAGTCGGAGAGCATAATCACTATTGACGATCTGAAAGATGTTTTGACCGAAATTGCCAAAACTATTTTTGGCGACGGCGTTAAATATCGATTTAATAAAGACGAGTTTCCGTACACTGACCCGTCGCTTGAGATGGAAATTGAAGTCGGGGACGGCGAATCAAGAAGGTGGGTTGAAGTTTTGGGTGCGGGCGTTGTAAGGGAGATTGTGCTTAAAAATCTCGGCGTTGACCCCGAAGAATATAACGGCTGGGCGTTTGGGTTTGGCTTGGAGCGATTGGCCATCATAAGCATGGATTTGCCTGACATTCGGCTTTTCTGGTCCGAAGATGAAAGAATTAAGCGCCAGCTTAAACTCGGCCAAAAATTCGTGCCTGTTTCCAAATATCCTCCGATTACGCGCGATATTTCTTTTGTCGTTAAAAGCGACTTTGTGCCGAATAATTATTTTGATTTGATACGCGACTTAGGCGGTGATTTAGTGGAGGAAGTTAAATTGATTGATAAATACGAAAATCTGGAAAAATTCGGCGAAGGACGGGTAAGCTACACCTATCGTATAATTTACCGCTCAAACGACCGGACTTTGGTTTCTGCAGAAGTGGACAAAATCCAAGGCGAAATTTACCGCCAAACCGCAGAGCAATTCAAAGCCGAGTTGAGGTGATGCAAAGGCCTTGAACCATTACGAGGGGCTTGACAAGCAGATAAACTGGGTGTATAATAGAAAAATAGTTCCCGCTCGTCTGTGGTTCCGGCATTGGGTCGGAATGAGGGGCGAGCAAATAAAAGGAGGGCCAGTCATGGCCAAAAGCAACGAAGCAGTGAAGTTTGCGGGCCAATTCCAAGCGGTCATCGGAGAAATATCCGGTCGTCTGGAAAAGCGAGGCGGAAACGTTGTAGATGTTGTTTCCAGGCTCGCTCTGCCGGGAAACGCCTGGGCGCTTGACGAGATCGACGCGGTGTTCGCCAAACTCCTCAACATCTTCCTCGTGAAGATGGGCGGAAAGCGAGGCATTGCCGCAGTCGTCGAGGCAAGCGGCTACACGGGGTACGACCCCTCAATCATTGAGCGGTGTGAGCTTCAAAAGGGATACGAGCGTTGGGCCACGGTTGAGATTTTCGACATGAAGCACTTTGACCACGACCCGAGCGATGCCGAAGTTGAGGCAGAGTATGTTCGCAGAGGCCTGAAGCGTCCGGATGTTGACCACGCTGTTCACTTCGGCGAGCAATTCCAACATCTGCCGGTGGAAGGGCGCCCGATCATCTTCTACTTACAGAACCCTGTTCTTGGCGCCGGTGGCTTCCGCTGCGTTCTGGGCTTGTGGCGCTATGGCGCCGATCGCAAGCTCGGCTGGCACTGGCTCAATTCGGGCCTCCGCTGGGATCGCGACTACCGGTTCGCCGGCGTCCGCGAGTAGCACTCGGACTCTGGGGAATTAAGTACTTTTGGTGACTTGATTCCTTGGATCCGGCCGGCGAGACACACAGCAAAGCACCGTACACCCCGCGCGCAACATTGGCGCGGGGTGTTTTAATTTGTTTTGAAATTATGTAGTATAATTTTGAATAGTAGGCTTGTATGTCTGCGGTTACGGCTTCAGGCGGCCGAACTTTGGGATAAGATATGCCAGAGTGGAAGCGGCTACGGCTTCTTCCAGAGTGCCCTCTTTTTCTCTAAAAAACAAAGACACTCGGTGCAGGATACCGGAGGATTAGTCATAGGACGAGATCCCGAACAAGATACAGCCCCGAGAGTATTCGAGGGGCGGTGGTTTAGATGGTACCCGGCATATTTCTTGGCGCCGGTGGCTTCCGCAGCGTTCTGAACTTGTGGCGCAATGGCGCCGATCGCAAGCTCAACTGGAACTGGCTCAATTCGAGCAACCGCTGGAATCGCAACTACCGGTTCGCCGGCGTCCGCTATTGTATTTGTTTTCTTCCGCCTAGTAAGCGGAAGTTTTTGTAAGCTGTCTTTCCCAGCCGCCAAGCATTTTGCCCATCTCGTCTAGGTGTTCGGAAAGGAGAATAAACTTTTTATTGTCCAGCACTTTTAGCTCCCAAGAGATTCGCAGGAAAAGCTTTAACGAATCAAGCTTTACACTCGCTCTCCGTAAATAAGGGATTTTTTCTTGTTTTACTAAATAGCTCGCGATAAAAAGGAGTTCAATTATCTGAATAAAGTATTCGTCAATTTTTTCTCCGAGCGTGTACCTTGTTTTTTTAGGGAAATCGTCTCTGAATTCGTCCCAAAGTTTATATACAGCGATAAACCTCTCAACTATCGGCAAAACTTTCTGTGGGGGGGGGGGTTAAAAGAAGAATTTTTATGAAAATTAAATTGAGCCATAATTTTGAAGAAATAATAAGCGCTGAAAATCTGCTTGAAGCGTGGCGGGAGTTTTTGCGGGGAAAAAGAAGCAAGCCGGATGTTCAAGGATTTTCTTTATGCCTGATGGATAATATATTTTCACTTCACGGCGATTTGGCCAATCATACATATAAACACGGAGCATATCAAGCGTTTAAAATAAACGACCCGAAGCCGAGGGATATTCACAAAGCAAGCGTTCGCGATAGGCTTTTGCATCACGCGATTTACCGCAAACTATATCCATTTTTTGAAAAGGTTTTTATCGCCGACTCTTTTTCTTGCCGCATAAACAAAGGAACGCACAAGGCCATGAATCGTTTTCGCGCTTTTGCGTACAAAACCAGCAAAAACAACACCAAAACCTGCTGGATTTTGAAATGCGACATAAAAAAGTTTTTCGCTAGCATTGACCACAAAACACTGAAAGAAATTTTGGCAAAACACATCTCCGGCAAAAACACACTTTGGCTTTTGGACGAAGTAATAGACAGCTTTAATTCTGGAAGCCCGAGCAAGGGTTTGCCGTTGGGAAATCTGACCTCACAGCTTTTGGTTAATATTTATATGAACGAGTTTGACCAGTTTTTAAAACACAAACTTAAAATCAAGCATTACATTAGATACGCGGATGATTTTATTTTGCTTTCGGATGATAAAAAACGGCTTGAAGATAAAATTGAACCGATAAAAGAATTTTTAAAAAACAAACTCAAACTTGAAATACACAAAGACAAAATCCAAATTAAAAGCCCGTCATCGGGCGTTGATTTTCTGGGCTGGGTTCATTTTCCAGACCACAGAGTTTTGAGGACTAAAACGAAAAGGAGGATGTTTAAGAGAATATCGGCTAACCCCGCGCCAGAAACGATAAATTCGTATTTGGGACTTTTGGGGCACGGAAATACCCGTAAGTTAAGAGACGAAATTTACCGCCAAACCGCAGAGCAATTCAAGGCCGAGTTGAGGTGATTTTACGGGTTGCCCGACCATTGCGCACTTGACCTGCATTTATAAGAAGTTAAAATTTGGTGTATGGACGAGAATCTAAAATCTTATCTGGATAAGCAGTTTGCCCACATTCGCAGTAAATTAGAAGAACACGACCGTCAATTCATCAAGATTGACGAACATTTTGATTCATTAATTGAGTCGGTCAATGCCGGCTTAAAAAACTTTAATGATGTCCAAAGAGAAGTTGGGGTCATCAAAGAAAATATTCGCGAGAAGCTTGGAGTAGAGATTTAGCCAAAAAAACCGCCCTATAATTCAAGGCCGAGTTGAGGTGATTTGCTGTTGTTTTGAGGCGTTAAATTTGCTATAATTAAAACAAGAATTTAAATCAAATAATGCCAAAAAAACGAGTTAAAATTACCCCTAAAAATGGGGGTAGGGGGACGGAATCGGCCTCTTCCAAAAAAGCCCAAAACGGCTATACCGCCAAAGATATTTATGTTTTGGAGGGGCTGGACCCTGTTCGCAAGCGTCCCGGAATGTATATCGGCTCAACGGGCGTAGATGGCCTTCATCATTTGATTTGGGAGGTGGTGGACAACTCGGTTGACGAAGCGATGGCGGGATACGCAAAAAATATTTCGGTAACTTTGCTGTCCGACAATAAAGTTAGGGTGGTTGATGACGGGCGCGGTATCCCTGTTGAACGCCACGCACAGACCAAAAAATCGGCGCTTGAGACTGTAATGACCACTTTGCACGCGGGAGGAAAGTTCGGCGGTGATTCATATAAGGTAGCCGGAGGTCTTCACGGAGTCGGCGTTTCTGTGGTTAATGCTCTGTCGCGCTGGCTTGAAGCCAAGGTGTGCAGGGATGGCAGTCTTTGGGCGCAGGAGTATACCAGGGGCAAGGCCAAATCGGCTGTCAAAAAAATCGGAAAATGCGGAGGCTCGGGCACTGCGGTGACATTTGATCCCGATCCTGAAATTTTTAAGGAGATAGAATTTGACTGGAACCGAGTATTGACGCGCATGCGCGAACAGACATACTTGACCCCGGGATTGAAAATAACCGTTGAAGACAAACGCGAAAAAGAGGAGCATAACCACCGGTCGCACTCTTTTTACTTTGAAGGCGGGATCCGTTCGTACGTTTTGCACATGAACCGCGGATTTGCCGCCAAAAACGAAAATATTTTTTACGTTTCTAAAGAATTGGACGGAATTTTGGTTGAGGTCGCCTTGCAGTATGTAGACGATTTGCAATCCAGGGAATCCAGTTTTGCAAATAATATAAACACGCCCGAAGGCGGAATGCACCTCACCGGTTTCAGAACCGCTTTGACAAGAACCCTTAATGACTACGCGAGAAAAAATAATTTTTTAAAGGCTGACGACGAAAATCTTACCGGAGACGATGTTCGCGACGGACTGACCGCCGTGATTTCGGTCAAAATCGGAAATGCCCAGCTTCAGTTTGAAGGACAAACCAAAGCCAAGCTTGGCAACCCGGAGGCCAGAGGCGCGGTTGAAACCGTTTTTGGAACCGCGTTTGCTGATTTTCTGGAAGAGCACCCTTCTGACGCGCGTTCGATTATCGAAAAAGTGCTTCTGGCTATGCGCGCGCGGAAAGCCGCGAAGGCCGCAAAAGACACGGTTTTAAGAAAAGGAGTTTTGGACGGCCTGACTCTTCCGGGAAAGCTTGCCGACTGCCAATCCAGAAATGCCGAGGAGGCCGAACTTTTTCTGGTTGAGGGTGATTCGGCCGGCGGTTCGGCGAAGTCAGCCAGAGACCGCAGAACGCAAGCCATTTTGCCGTTAAGGGGAAAAATTTTAAACGTGGAGCGAGCGCGTCTTGATAAAATGCTTGCCAACAACGAAGTAAAATCGCTTGTAATCGCGCTTGGAGCCGGAATTTCGGAGGACTTGGACACGAGCCGTATTCGCTACCACAAAATCATTTTAATGACCGACGCCGATGTTGACGGAGCGCATATAAGGACATTGCTTTTGACTCTTTTTTACCGGTATTTTAAGTCAGTAATCGAACAGGGTTATCTTTACATAGCCCAGCCTCCGCTGTATCGGGTCCAAAAGGGCCGTGAAGTGAATTATGTTTATTCCGAAGAAGAAAAAGACAAATTACTCAAAAGCAAAGGTATGGAGGGCCAGAACATTCAGCGCTACAAAGGTTTGGGCGAGATGAACCCGGAACAGCTTTGGGAAACCACCATGGACCCGCAAACGAGGTCTTTGAAAGCGGTTGCGATTGAAGACGCCGAGGAAGCAAACAAAACTTTTGATATTTTAATGGGCTCAATTGTTGAGCCTCGCAAGGCCTTCATCCAGTCGCAGGCAAAATACGTTCAGAATCTGGATATTTAAAACCCATCTTGACAGCGACGCCGTGCTTGGTATAATGGAAAGATAAACCCCTTGAGGGGGTTTTTCAAAATATGGACTTTTTTCAAAAACTCGCCGATTACTTAAAACTCACAAAACTTGAGGTTAAAAACGTAAACTGGCCGACGAGGCGGGAAACTGTTCGTTTTACTTTACTTGTTATCGCGGTTTCGGCGGGCGTTGCGGCATATCTCGGCCTTCTTGACTTTATTTTTATTAACCTGCTGGAAAGATTTGTTTTATAAACAAAAATTTTAAGCGAATATGGCCAAACAAACAGGAGAGTTCGGCAAAAATTGGTACGCGGTCCATACTTACTCGGGCTACGAAGACGCCGTTGCCAGAAATTTAAAACAGCGCGTTGAATCCCTTGGATACGAGGATAAAATTTTTAACATTCTTGTTCCCAAAGAAAAAAAAATAAAAATAAAAGGAGGAAAACGGAAAGTTGAGGAAGAAAAAATATATCCGGGGTATGTTTTGGTTGAAATGATAGTGACCGACGATTCGTGGTATATTGTCCGCAATACTCCCAGGGTTACCGGATTTGTCGGTTCGGGCATAACCCCCACTCCGCTTTCCAGAGAAGAGGTGGATGTGCTTTTCAAAAGAATGCAGACCGATGAACCTAAACACACGATTGATGTTGCGGTCGGAGATACGGTCAGAGTCAACGACGGGCCGTTTAAGGAGTATGAAGGCAAGGTTTCCGAAGTTGACGAGGCCAGAGGCAAGGTTAAAGTGCTCGTTTCCATTTTTGGACGCGAGACTCCGGTTGAGCTGGACTTTTTACAGATAAAGAAACTATAATTTTAAAACATGGCAAAAAAAATTAAAGCAGTGGTAAAGCTTCAGATTCCGGCAGGAAAAGCGAATCCGGCGCCTCCGGTCGGCACCGCTTTGGGCCCGCAGGGCATAAATATTGGCGAATTCGTGAGTAAATTCAATGAGGCAACACGCGATAAGGGCGATAGCATCATTCCGGTCGTGCTTACCGTATACGAAGACAGGAGTTTTGATTTTAAATTAAAAACTCCTCCGGCATCCGACTTGCTTAGAAAGGCGGCAGGAGTTGAGAAGGGCGCGGCAAATCCGTTGACCGGCAAAGTCGGCAAGGTTTCGCGTGCCAAAGTCCGCGAAATCGCGGAGCAGAAAATGGAGGACTTAAACGCAAACGATGTTGAGGGTGCCATAAAAATCGTTGAAGGTACTGCCCGCTCAATGGGGATTGAAGTAAAAGACTAGACGCGTTAAAATTTTTACAGGTTTCTTTGCTATAATGGAGGCGTAATATGCGCGGGATTTTTATCGTTTTTGAAGGCGGGGATTTTTGCGGAAAAACTACCCAGTCGCGTCGGCTTTACGAAGATTTAAAATCTCTGGGTCTTGATGTCGTGTGGACGAAAGAGCCGGGCGGAACACCGGAAGGACTGGAAATCAGACAAAAACTTTTACACGGAAACATTTCGCCCGAAGAAGAGCTGGACCTTTTTTGCGAAGATCGCGAAATACACTACAGAACAGTTATTCGTTCCGCTCTTGAAAGGGGCGCCGTGGTTATCTGCGATCGCACCGAATATTCCACAATCGCTTATCAAGGCGCGGGCCGTGGTTATGACATTGCCGAGATAAAACGCAAAAGCGGTAAAGCGCGAGGAGGAATTGAGCCGGATTTGATAATTCTTGCCGATTGCGATCCGGAAACACTGAAGTCCAGAGCTGAAAAGCGCGGGGAAACTCTGACTCGTTTTGAAAAATTGGGAATGGATTTTCATCACCGCGTTCGCAAGTCATTTTTAGATCAGGCCGAAGAAAAGCCGGAGAAATGGCGCGTTTTGGACGCATCCCGAAGCATTGATGAAATTTACGAAGATGTTAAAAAGTGCGTAGAGCCTCTTTTGACTAAATTCAAATAAATTATTTTAATAGTTATCCCCAAGCAGTTGGGGAATTTTTTTTGTAAAATAAGGACGGAAACCTTAAAATGAGGATAAAATGAAAACGTATCTAGACGCTCTTAAATACATTATGGAAAACGGGGTAGATAAGCCGAACAGAACCGGCATAGATACGCGGGCGGTTTTTGCTCTGCCTTTGAGGTTTAAAATGTCCGACGGCTTTCCGGCGATGACCACGAAGAAACTCGCGTTCAAAAGCGTCGCAAGCGAGCTTTTGTGGTTTATTGAAGGATCAAGCGACGAGAGACGGCTTGCCGAAATCCTACACGGCACGAGACTCCCCGAAAAAACAACGATATGGACGGCAAACGCCGAAGCTCCATTTTGGAAGCCAAAGGCGCGTTTTGAGGGCGATTTAGGCAGAGTATATGGAGTTCAGTGGAGAAGCTGGAAGTCGTCTGACGGTGGTGAAATTGACCAGTTAAAAAATATTATAGAAAGAATAAAAAAAGACCCTTATGACCGTCGTCTCGTTATTTCGGCTTGGAATCCGGGCGAGATTGATCAGATGGCTCTGCCCCCCTGCCATATGCTTTTTCAATTTTTTGTCGCTCGCGCCAAACTGTCTTTGGCTATGACCCAGAGGTCGTGTGATATGTTTTTGGGCGTGCCGTTCAATATCGCGTCATACGCCTTGCTTTTGAATATGGTGGCCCAAGTAACCGATTTAGAGCCGGACGAAGTTATACTGACTCTGAATGACGCGCATATTTATCACAACCATTTTGAGCAGGTGCGGGAACAGCTTTCCAGAGAACCCTATCCGTTGCCGAAGCTCCGGCTTAATCCCGAAATAAAAGATATTGATAAATTCACGATGGATGACATAAAGTTGGAAAATTACCAATATCACCCCCCGATCAAAGCCGATATGGCGGTGTAGGAGGAACACTATGCGAATATCAATTATCGCCGCGGTTGCCAAAAACGGAGTAATAGGCAAAAACAATTCTTTGCCGTGGAATTTGCCGTCCGACATGAAAAAATTCAAAGAGCTGACCATTGGCAAGCCGGTTATAATGGGACGCAAAACTTTTGAGTCAATCGGCAAACCGCTTGCCGGGCGCGTTAATATCATTTTGACAAGAAATTCCGATTTTAACGCCGAGGGTGTGGCAATAGTTCATTCGCCGGAAGAGGCCTTGCAGTTGGTCGCGGACCAGGATGAAATCATGATAATCGGGGGAGAGTCGGTCTATGGCCAGTTTCTTCCGCGGGCCTCAAGAATTTATTTGACGCGCGTGGATTCGGATTTTGACGGGGACTCCTTTTTTCCGCCGATGGATTTGGACTCGTGGACTGAAGTAATCCGGGAAACAAAGGAACCGGACGAGAAAAACGCTCACCGGCATACTTTTTTTGTTTACGATAAAAAAACCCCTTGACTCCAAGGGGCTTTTTGTTAAACTGACTGCGGATGGTTATTATAAAAGGGAGAAACAAAATGCCGTACATTGCCCCAAAAGACAGACAGAAACTTGACCCGCTTATTGACGAGCTGGCCGAAAAAATTGTTGCCGAAGCTA
>Ga0209542_10003715_pt1 | contig 32309 bp, 35 predicted proteins | sample RifCSPhighO2_01_FD_184028 | JGI IMG/M metagenome (GOLD analysis project Ga0209542, IMG submission 184028) | Soil microbial communities from Rifle, Colorado - Rifle CSP2_plank highO2_0.1 (SPAdes) (version 2) | ecosystem: Environmental > Terrestrial > Deep subsurface > Rock core/Sediment ... | reverse complement strand
CCCCCAACCCCAAAACCACCGGAAGCCGATAGGCCGGTCGCTAAAAAATCCCCACCCCCTCCACCTCCGACTGGGGTGTTGAACGTTGCCCATGAAGCAAAAGAAAAAGACAGCCCGGAAGTTGAAATAAAAGCTGGCGAAATTCATATCGACGAACAGGGGAATATTGTCTCGTCAGACTCAATCCCACCACCCCCACTACCCCCACCACTGCCTCCTCTGCCGCAGCCAGAACCACCACAACCATCAGTAGTAGAGCCGCCTAAAATCATTAAGTCGACCAGTGATCCTTTACACGAGCCACAAATTGTTACCCCGGCTCAGTCTGTCAAGACAAATGACGAGGACAAAGTACTAATTCCGGGATCGCATACGCTGCTGGACCCTACCAACCACCGGCCGGCTATCAGCCCTCCTTTTACAGCCGACACACAACCACCCTGGTATGATCCAACAGCTTCTGCTCCGGCTGATCCACTGAGTGCCGAACCAAGACCTGATGATGTATTGGTGGGCAGGGAAAAAGAAATAGAACCACTAAATAGCGCTCGCAGCGCCGTGGACAGTGCTTATTCCAACGCGCCGTTTGACCCCGCCGCTCAGCCCGTTATCGGCTTGAACGCCCAGTCTTTAAGCCAGCCACTGCATCAAGGACCACCACCAGTACCACCACCGTTAATGCCAACACCGAAACAGTGAACAGTGAACAGTGAACAGTGAATTGTAAACAGTAAACAGTGAACAAAGAACAGTCAGCCCTTTTGTTTTTTGCTCATTGTTCATTGATAATTATCTAGATGGATGGATTTTTACTAATCGACAAGCCGACCGGCTTGACGTCCCACGATGTAGTGGCGAAAGTTCGCCGAATTTTACGTCAATCCGGTAGTCGACAGTTCCTAGTTGATAGTAAAAAACTATCCACTAACAACTCACAACTAACAACTCGCGCACCAAAGGTGCGCGTTGGGCACACGGGGACGCTTGATCCGCTGGCTAGTGGTCTTTTAATCCTGGTTTTGGGCAGCTATACCAAGCGGGCAGGCGAGTTCAGTAAACTCGACAAAACATACGAAGTCGAATTGACACTTGGCTTTACCAGCAAAACAGGCGATAGTGAGGGACCGATAACAGCAAAAAGCAATAAGCAAATAGCAAAAAACAAAGTCGAAAAAGTACTGGAGAGTTTTGTAGGCGAAATTTTACAAACACCACATGCGCATAGCGCGGTTAAAGTTAGCGGCCAGCGGGCGTATAAGCTGGCCAGGGCGGGCAAAAAGCCTGAGCTGAAGCCCAGGCAGGTTATAGTGCACAGGTTACAGGTTACAGACTATAAATATCCGAAGTTGAGATTTGTAACAGAGGTTAGTAGCGGTACGTACATTCGCTCGCTAGCGGTGGATATTGGCGAAAAATTGAGTACTGGTGCCTACGTTTCGGCTTTGCGCCGAACAAAAGTCAACGGTTTTGACATCAAAGATGCTATCAAGCTTGAGAATCTAAACCTTGCCGGCACAGAAAAAAACTTGCAAAAATAGTCAAAGTGTGGTAACATAACATACGTTATGCCGCATAAACGAACCCCCGGATTTTTTCAAGAAAACTTCTTATTTATGGATCAAAGGAAAAAGTAGATTTATTGCTTGAGCAAGGAGTTATTGATGCTCAAGCTCTAAATTTCGGCTCTGTTAATAGGCTTGCTTCAAAACTCGGTTTGGCAGAAATTGAAAGAGCACGTGATGAAGCCCATAGAATCGGCGAAGAAACTGGTCATGCTCCTCCCATTTTTGGTCGGGAGCTAGTCGAAATAGTGAGAATGGCTAGAGCAGCAAAAAGGTGTACAGCACCCGAAGGTCTTGCTCAGCAAGTTGAGCAAAAAAGAGCAGAGATATATTCCCGGATGGCTGCAACCGCAGGCTCAATAGCCACTAAAGAAGCTCAATCTGCATAAATCAGTTGCCAAAACTCCTTAAATCTGCTAGCATTGAGCTCAAGAATGATATCTAGTGAGAAGAAGGCTAAGATCACTTCAGATTTAGCCTCGCACAAGACGGATAGCGGTTCGCCTGCAGTGCAGGTAGGTATTATGACAGCCCGGATTGCTGAGCTTACAGATCATTTGAAGAAAAATAAACACGATTTTGCCGCTCGCCGCGCGCTGCTGCAACTGGTCGGCAAGCGCAAGCGGCTGCTTAAATACATTGCCAATGAAAACAGCGACGCTTACTTAGAACTGATTAAAAAGCTCGGTATCAGACGCTAAAGTGCCCAGACTATAGTGCCCGCCCGCGGCGGATAAAAGCTTGTGCACATTAAATAAAAGGAACTTTATAGTTCGTGGCAAAGACCAGATATACCGCCATAAGGCACAAGGGTCCGGGTATATTTGCACTGTGCTACGGACTTCCTAAGAAAGGGAACAATGGGACAAACCATTAATCCGTTCGGTAAAAAAGTAATTAAAGTCAGTGCAGATTTTTGCGGCCGCGAGCTTTCTTTAGAGATTAACCGCGTTGGTTTTAGGACCTCCGCGTCCGTTTTGGCGCGCTACGGCGATACCGTCGTACTCGGTACAGCTATGGTCAGCGATAGCAAGGTAGAAGGGCTGGACTACTTTCCGCTGTCCATTGATTATGAAGAAAAATTTTATGCCGCTGGCAAAATCAGCGGCAGCCGATTTATTAAGCGCGAAGGCCGCCCCAGCGACGAAGCCGTATTAATCGGACGGTTGATTGACCGACCTATCCGTCCACTGTGGCCAAAAGGTTATAGGAATGAAGTGCAGGGCGTTGTTACAGTTCTAAGCATGGACCCGAACTTCCGCCCTGATATGGTGGCAATGATTGCTATGAGCGCCGCTTTCATGCTAAGCGGCGCGCCGTTTGAAGGACCAATTGCCGGTCTGCGCGTAGGACTGGTCGAGGGTAAGCTCAAAGCTTTTGCCAGTCCGGAAGAACTGGATCAAGGCCCGCTGGACCTAGTTGTCGCCGGTACTAAAGACGGCATCATGATGGCCGAAGCCGGCGCACGTGAAATGTCAGAAGCCCAAGTAGTCGAAGCGCTGGAATTTACCCATAAACAGATCCAGCCGGCTATTTTGCTGCAGAACGAACTTATTGAAAAGGTTGGCGTTACGTCACAGCAATATAAACTGCTAAAACCAGATGAAGCTGTCCAAAAACGAGTGGATGAATGGCTGTCTGGCAAGCTGGGCGCCAACTTGCGCGCACCACATCCCGAACGCGGCGATTTGGTAAACAAGTTGCGCGAGTCAATGTATGAGCATTTTGAGGCCCAAGAAGGCGAAGAATTTATTAAAGCCAAACCGGATTACGACGAAGCTTTCGTGACGGCCTTACATGAAGATTTACGCCAGTCGATTTTGGTCGAAAATATTCGTCCCGATGGTCGCAGCATCACCAAAATCCGGCCGCTGTCCAGTGAAGTTGGCTTTTTGCCGCGCGCCCATGGCTCCAGCTTGTTCACCCGTGGCGTAACCCAAGCCATGAATGTTGTCACTTTAGCGCCACTTTCCTATGCCCAGATGATTGATACTATGGAAGAAAATACCGAAAAACGTTATTTGCACCACTACAATGCGCCGGGCTATACCGTTGGAGAAGTGCGCCGTTTAGGGGCTCCCGGCCGGCGCGAAATCGGCCATAGCCATTTGGCTGAACGGGCGCTGGAGCCGGTAATTCCTCTCGAAGCGGATTTTCCTTACACCATCCGCGCCGTAACCGAAATTATGAGCCAAAATGGTTCGACGTCTATGGCGGCGACTTGCGCCAGTTGTCTGGCATTAATGGACGCCGGGGTGCCGCTGGCCGCGCCAGTCAGCGGTATTGCCATGGGGCTGATGACTGACGGTAAAAAATCAGTAATTTTAACTGACATTGCCGACGCTGAAGATTTTGCCGGTGACATGGATTTTAAAGTCGCAGGGACGACCAAAGGAATTACAGCACTGCAAATGGATATGAAAGTCCACGGTCTGCCGGTGGAAACATTGCAAAAAGCTTTAGAGCAAAGTAAAGCCGGGCGGGCTGAAATATTACAGCACATGCTCGCCACCTTACCAGAACCTAGAGCCGAGATGAGTCCGTACGCGCCGCGTGTTGAAACCATCATGATAAACCCCGAAAAAATTCGTGAAGTCATTGGTAAAGGCGGCGAGACAATCAATAAAATCATTGCCGAAACCGGCGCCGAAATTGATATTAAAGACGATGGTCTGGTAATGGTTGCCAGCCCGGATAAAAAGAGTATTGACGCGGCTATTCAATTTATCCGTACCCTGACCCAGGAGCCGGAAGTTGGCAAAATTTACGAAGATTGCCGGGTTGTAAGCGTTTTAGACTTTGGCGCCTTTGTGGAAATCTTGCCGGGTAAAGAGGGCTTGGTACACGTTTCCGAGATGAAAGAGGAAAGGGTAGAAAAACCAAGTGATGTTGTAAAGGAAGGCGATCGGGTGACGGTAAAATTGGTGGCTATTGATGACCGCGGCCGTTTGCAACTATCCATGCGAGCGGTGGTAAGAGAGAAGGGTAAAAATGGCTAAAAAAGACGAGCAAAGACTGCTTAACAAGCGGTGGATGAGGGCCATTATGGCCTTAATCTTTCTCGGTATTGCTTACGGTTTTGCCAGCTTAGCCATAGACTCGGGCAGTCTGCTGGAATACGCTCTGGCAATATTTTTCTTCATTTGGGCAATCAAATGTGCCATTCGCGCTATTCGCAGCAACTAAATTAAGTAAATGAGTAAAAAAGCACAGTTAGAAAAAATTAAAGCTGAGATTATCAATAGCAAGGTTTGCAAAGAGCTGGCCGATGGCTGCACGCAGCTTGTTTTTGGCGATGGCAGCGCCGAAGCCGAGCTGGTTTTTATCGGCGAGGCGCCGGGTAAGAGTGAAGACGAGCAGGGGCTGCCGTTTGTTGGCACCGCTGGCCGGTTTTTGAACGAAATGTTAGCCATGATTGGGTTGAAAAGAGGGGATGTTTATATCACCAACATTGTTAAATACCGCCCGCCGGCTAACCGCGACCCATACCCAGATGAGAAAGCCGCCTTTTTACCATTTTTGCGCGCCCAGCTGGAAGCTATTAAGCCAAAAATCGTGGTGACCCTTGGCCGCCATAGTATGGAATGCTTCTTGCCGGGCCTGCAAATAAGTAAATGCCACGGTCAGCCCAAGCGAATCAGGTTACAGGTTACAGGTAACAGGTTACAGAAAAAACCAACTGTCACGTCCTTGGTCATCCTACCGCTGTTTCATCCGGCGGCGGCGTTATATAACGGCGGAATGCGCCAGACATTAATTGATGACTTCATGCGCATTCCGGCAATTCTGCGTAAACTTAACCAAGAAGCCAAAATTATTAAAACATTACAGGGGTCTGACATTGCAAAAAGATAGGGAAAACTTAGTAGTTTTTATCAAAAAACTCTTTGCTTTTTGCAATGTCAGACCCCAACAAAGGAGACCTTATGGACAAACAACCAAATAATATGAATAAACGGAAACCTGCGCGTCTAGATTCAACGCAAAGCGGTAGACAGACAGATCCGGCGCGAAAATCTCTAGGTAGAGTAATGACAACTTCGACTGGTCGCAGCGTTAGCCGGGGCGCGGCAATGCGGGCCCAAAGGCAGGCGGTTAGCGACGCTAACCGCGTCGCTAACCAGTATTTAGACGCTGCTGCTAAACATCCGGCGGCTGCTGGAGATCGGCCGCCTCGCCCCGTGCTGTCCCCGACGGATAGCCAGAGCCCCGGCCAGGGCGTCGGGGCTGGTACGCGACGCCGTGCCAACTTAATTGATGATAGTCCGCGTCTGAAGATTATCGGCCTGGGCGGCATGGACGGCGGCGGTTCTAAAAACATGATAGTTGTTGAGTACCAAAATGATGCAATCGTTATCGACTGCGGCAATGATTTAGGAGTCGACCTACCGGGCATCAACTACGGTATCGCCGACACCTCATATCTTGATCAGATTAAAAATAAACTGCGGGGGTTTGTCATAACTCACGGGCATTTAGACCACATGGGCGGCCTGCCGCACATATTGCCTAAATACAATGTACCGGTTTACGGCGGCCGTTTTACCATCGGCCGGGTAGAAGAAATCTTCGAAAACTTTGGTTTGCCGATGCCCGATGGTTTCCACTTGCAGACTGTGATCATGAATGAAACCACGCACGAACGGCTGAAGCTGGGTGAATTTTATATAGAACTGGTGCGAGTCACGCACTCTATCCCCGGCAGCACCATGGTTGTAGTTGATACACCCGTCGGCCGGCTGATCAATACTGGTGATTTCCGTCTTGACCCAAACCCGCTGGATCATGAACGCACAGACCTGGCGCGGTTGGAAGAGCTGGCCAAAGAAGGCGTGCATGTTCTTTTGAGCGAGTCAACTACGACCGAAACTATCGGCCGGACATTATCTGAAAGCCAGATCGAAAAAAGCTTCGTCGACATTATGGATCACGCGCCTGGCCGTATCTTTGTGGCCATATTTTCCACCAATGTTAACCGCGTGCAAATGATCGTCAATGCCGCAGTTCATCATGGCAAAAAAATCGCTCTGGATGGCCGTAGCATGATCAGCACCATGGAAATGGCGGTTAGAAATGGTTTCATGAAGATCCCTAAGGGCACTTTTGTGCCGATCGCCAGCGTTCCTAATATGAAGGATGAGCAGGTAGTCATAGTTTGTACCGGCGGCCAGGGTGAGCCAAACTCAGCGCTAGTGCGTATGAGCATGGGCGATCATAAGCACGTATCACTAAAAGAACAAGACACCGTAATATTGTCCAGCCGAGCTATTCCGTATACCGGCAATGACGCCCTTATCCGTACGATGGTCGACGAGTTGTTAAAAAAGGGTGTTCACGTCCACCGCCACGAGACATATGAACTGGACGGCGGCGGGCCGCTGCACGTATCGGGCCATGGCGGCATTGAAGAATACAGGGATATCATCAAGCTGATAAAGCCCAAGTTCTTTATACCTATTTACGGGGACTACACGGCCAAAAAATACCATATTGATATCGCACTGGGAGAGGGAATACCACGTGCCAACACGGCTAACGTTGAAAACGGTCAAGTCATAGCCTTCACTCGTGACAAGATGGAACTATCTGGCGAAGTGCCGCACGGAACGATTTTAGTTGACCAAACCGGCGCGGTAGTTAGCACAGTAGTCGTTAAAGACCGGGTTCTGCTGGCCGAAGAGGGTGTGGTAGCAGTTGTACTGACCATTGATAAAAAGACCGGTGCGCTGCTAACCAGTCCGGACATCATCAGTCGCGGCTTTATTTACATGAAAGAAAACGAGGAATTGATGAATGCCTTCCGTTCCGAACTGCGCCGGGCCGTTGCCCAGCGCTTCAAGCGAGTCGATTTAGATCGCTTCAAGGCCGAACTGAAAGACTATGTTACGCACTTTTTGTACGAACAAACCCAGCGCAGCCCGATTGTTATTCCAGTGGTGAATGTTATAGGCGGCCGTACGGAAAAGGTAAATAACGACCTCCACAAACCGGGACTCAATGGCGAGCGGCCAAAAACACCGGAAGAAATAGCCCTTGAACAACAGCGCCGCTTTGCCCAAATGCGCCAACGTCTCCTTAACCAAGACGCCCGCGTCGACTAACCATGCCTACACACCGTCCGCCCTGTTGCCTGGCGTAGCCAGGCATGCCGGCGGACTCTTGGCGCATTGCGGTGTCACCTGCGTCTGTCGTTCGCTCACCGTATTCTTCCATACGGCTCGCTCGCTCCTCCTTGCTTCCTTGCACTGCATCCAAGTGTGTAGCCGTGGCTTTAATCAGGACTCGGCAGATGTCCTCGATTACTAATCCACCTTCATAAAATCTTACAGCTTCAATCAGTTTACTCGGGGTTTGTTTGTCTTTAGGACTCGCCTTAAAATCCTTGTGCTTGCAAAATAATTTCGCGGCTAACACAATAAGTCATTAATGAGCTCGATTTTAAAGGAGCAGGCAGCATACCGTGGCAATTCATGAAATAAGGGTCTTTCCGAAAGATGAAGATTCCGAGGCTGAAGCTCTCCGCCAGCAGACGCGGTCAACGTTTGGCTATGATCTGGATGTAAGTACTGCCCGAGTATTTTATGTAGAGGATGTAACTGATCCAGAAGCAGAGCGTTTAGCCACCGAATTATTTACTGACCCTCTAACACAGTCAGTAAGGCTGGCCACAAGACAACACTGGCAAGATTCTCACACAGTAGAGGCTGCCTACAAGCCTGGTGTGATGAATCCTGAAAGAGAATCTTTAGAAGCTGCTGCTGGCTTTTTGGGAATAAAGCCTAAAGCTGTTGATTCTGCCATTGAATATCATTTCGCCAAGTCGATCCCGCCGGAAATTGTCAGCAAGGTAGTTAAAGGCTTGCTTATTAATGAAACCGTACAACATGTTCGCCGTCATCGCCCTGAAACATTGGCTATAACTGGTAAGGAAGGACCTGTCGAAACAATTCCTATTCGCGATTTGGGTGAAAAAGGATTGCAATCAGTTGCTGAAAAAAACAATACTTTTTTAGATGCGGCAGAACAAAAGATTATGCAGGAATACTTCCGGCTGATCGGTCGTGATCCAACCGATGCCGAGCTTCATGCAATTGCGGCCCGCTGGAGCGAACACTGCGGCCATAAGACTTTTAATGCCAAGCTTTTTGTAAACGGCCAAGAGAAAGCGCCTTTGTTTACAAGAATCAAGGAAACAGCCCACCAATATTTTGACGAAGATTTACTGTCAGCTTTTGAAGATAATGCCGGCGTTTTTAGGTTTTATGACGGCCAAGCCATAAACCTGAAATTGGAGACTCATAATAGCCCATCAGCAATAGAACCGTATGGTGGAGCTATGACGGGCAGCGGCGGTGTCTTTCGCGACATCTTAGGCACCGGAAAGGGAGCCCGGAACATACTCTCAGTTGATATCCGTTGTCTAGGGCCGCTTAATTTGCCGCAAGACCAAATTCCGCCAAATTGTTTCCACCCAATCTATATGCAAAGGCGGACAACTGATGGTATCCGTGATTATGGTAATCGCATGGGCATACCGACTGCTGATGTTGAGCTTTATTACCACCCGGATTTTAGAGGCAAACCTGTAATCATGGTTGGTGCAGCGGGTATATTGCCCGAGAAATATTCCCAAAAAGGCCATCCAGAGTATGGTGACTTAGTGGTCGCTATAGGCGGCCGTACCGGCCGTGACGGCATACACGGCGCTACTTTTTCTTCCGGTAGTATGACAGCCGAAACAGCAACGCTTCATTCTGGGGCTGTTCAAATAGGCAATGCTATTGAAGAAAAACGTATGAGTGACGCTATTTTGGAAGCCCGTGATGCCGATTGCATTAGAGCACTGACAGATTGTGGTGCCGCAGGCTTTAGCTCAGCCATCGGCGAAATGGGCGAGGGAATTGGCGTGCGGGTTGATATAAACCGCGCACCCTTAAAATATCAGGGCTTGGCTCCCTGGGAAATTTGGCTGAGTGAATCTCAAGAGCGTATGGTCGCGGCGATCATCCCCGAAAAATATGAAGAATTTGCGGCGATTTGCCGCAAACACGGTGTAGAAATCGCCGCGCTGGGAACATTTGGCACGCCCGAGGCCAAGCCAACTTTGAATGTAACTTATGATAGCCAACAATTAATCGACTTGGATTACGATTTTCTGGAAAACGGTCTGGCGCAACGCGAAATGGCAGCTAATTGGCAGGCGCCAGCTATCAGTGAATCTCTAGTAGCAATCAACGATTGGAGTAGCCTATTAAAAAATGTGCTGGCACATAGCAATATTCGCTCGATCGAATCGACTGTCCGGCAGTACGACCACGAAGTCCAGGCCAAAATGGTGGTTAAGCCTTTCACGGGCGTGCACCAAGATATGCCCAATCGCGCAGTTGTGATAAGGCCTCTTATGGATAAGCCGTATGGAGTGGTAGAAGCTCACGGCTTAAACCCGGTGCTAAATAATATCGATCCGTACAAAGGTAGTTTATGGGCCATTGCCGAAGCCATGAGTAAATACGTAGCCGTTGGTGGCGACCCCGATAAAGCCTATCTTTCAAACAATTTTGTAACTGCTACACCTGACGAACAAGTTATGGGAGCGCTGGACAAAATGGTCGATGCCATAGAGGACGGTATGCACGCCCTGAAGAGGCCAGTCTTCACCGGGAAGGACAGCCTGTCGGCCCGTTATATAGAAAAAGACGAAAATGGGAACGTTACTGATGTAATTGATGTACCTCCAGTATTAACTATTACGGCTATCGGCAAAATTCCGGATGTCGCTAAAACTGTCACAGCTGACCTTAAAAAGCTGGGTTCAACTTTAGTCTTGGTCGGCAAGCCGGATTATACAGGCATGGGCGGGTCGGTGTTTTATGATATTGCTGGCGCTACCAGCACAAGAGTTCCAAAAGTAGATATAGAGCAATTGCCACGAACTTTGCGCAGTATGCATAAAGCCATCCAGTCTGGCGAGGTTTTGGCTTGCCGGGCACTTGGCCGAGGAGGCTTATTCACAGCGGTGTCAGAAATGGCTTTTGGCGGTGACTGCGGCGCCCAGCTGTCGTTTGATACCAATGCCGATGCCGATCGCCAGCTATTGAACGAGACCGCTGGCTGCTTTGTTGTTGAAGTGGTCCATTCGGCAGAGGCAGATAAATTATTTGCCGGAACACCTTATCAAATTATCGGCCAAAGCGTGCCGCAAAAAACTATAAAAGCTAATCGCGATGGCCAGGAGTTATTCCACGAAGAGCTATATGAGCTAAAAGCAGCTTGGAAGCCAGGACAGGAGGCCGTATGAGCCTAAAACCTAATATTTGCGTGCTCCAAGCACCGGGTATTAATTGTGACGAAGAAACAGCCTTTGCCTTTGAATCGGCAGGTGCCCAAACAGAGAGAGTTCACATTAGCCAAATTCTAGCTGGCGAGCGTTCCTTAGAGGATTACCAAGCCTTGGCACTTTCTGGCGGGTTTTCTTATGGCGATGACATCCGTGCCGGCAAAGTATTGGGCCTTGAACTCAGGGCAAAGCAAGGCGATGAATTAAACCGATTCGTGGCAGCAGGAAAGGCTGTAATAGGTATATGTAACGGTTTCCAGGTTTTGGTGGAAACTGGGCTTTTACCTGACGGCCATATTAGTGACCGGCCGAAATCGGCCGCCTTGGCTCATAATCATAGCGGCCAGTTTGAATGCCGATGGACGAATTTGGCTGTTGGCAGGTCTGTCTGCAAGTTTGCCGGCCAGGAATCTTTGGGTCCGGTTATAGAATTGCCAAATGCCCATGGTGAAGGGCGTTTTGTCCGAAAACACCGCGTAGCCTACGGTCAGCTCTTTACGCATGGCCAGGTAGTTTTTCAATATGCTGATGGGAATGGCCGGCCAACCGAAGAATATCCTGATAATCCAAATGGCTCACCAGGCGGGATTACTGGGGTGACTGATCCTAGCGGCATAATTTTGGGTATGATGCCTCATCCTGAGCGGTTTATTGACACAATGCAACACCCAAACTGGCGCCGCGGAGAGGGAAGCCGCCCGTTTGGCGCTATCATTTTTAAAAACATAACTCAATATTTAAAGAAGATGTGATGGCAGAGCAAAAACCTCAATCGTATGACGAACGTATTTATAAAGGGACAGATGCTTACAAGGTTACAGCTCAAAATGCCGCTGCTTCAACGGCACATAATTGGCGCCACTTTAATTATGAGGAAGTGCCTGGCAGCCGGGGTGAATCAGTTTTTGTCATAGACATGGGAGAATTTTATTTAGCAGGAGTATTAGAAGGTCTTGGTACGAAAAATCTAGTGGCAGATGCTTACCGAGGCATAAATAGCCAGTCTAACTATTGGCCGATTGCTCAATGTAATGTTGCCACGAGGGTCAACGATCTTGTAGTCTCTGGAGCTAGGCCGATGGTTATGTGGGAGCACGTGGCCGCTGGTGAAACAGCCTGGTTCGCAGACGTAGAGCGGGGAACTGATTTAAATCTTGGCACGGCAGCTGTTTGTAATGAGATTGGAATAGTATGGGCGGGCGGTGAGTCCCCAACCCTACCCGACATAATCGTACCTGACGCAGCAGAACTATCCGGTTTCTTACTCGGCGAGATTAAACCTAAAGAGCGCTATGTTCGTGGTGATGTATTGCAGGCTGGCGATGCCATTGTTTTAGTAGAAAGTAGCGGTATGCACGCCAACGGCTATAGTTCAGCACGCGACCTAGCCAAAAAGTTGCCAGACGAATACGCCACTCTGCTCGAAGACGGCACTCCGTTTGGTGAGGCGCTGCTTAAGCCGACCATTATATATTCTGATCTTGTTCAGTCCTTACTTGATGAAGGGTTAGAGGTGCATCGCATGGAACACATAACGGGTCATGGCTGGCGTAAACTTATGCGCTCAGAACGGCAATTTACGTACAGGATGCACCAAATACCTGACGCCATGGCTATCTATGAATTTATTCAGCGTCACCTTGGACTTAGTAATTATGATATGTTCGACACCTACAACATGGGGGCAGGTCTTGCTATTTATCTGCCACCAGCTGAAGCACCAGCAGCGATCAACATTGCTGAGGATCGAGGACGTAAGGCTTGGGATGCCGGTGTCGTAGAAGAAGGACCAAAACAAGTGGTTATTGAACCGCTTGATAATTTAGTGCTGCCTGGTAGCTCCATTAATATCCGCTAGTTAGTTTTCGAAGAAGGTTTTGCCGATTTTATTGTTTTGGTTGTGCTTGCAAAAGTCATCTCCCAATCTATAATTCTTGCAAAAGGAGTATTAATTGACGGAGGTTCCTAAACCAGAAGGCTGCGTTGCCCGAGAGTCCTTCGAAACTACCGATAAAAGTATTGGTGGCGATAAAAGAAGGCTGAGCGTAATTTACAATGCAGTTTGCACCAAAAGAATTGGTCCGTACGTAGAACATGCTACTTACCATGGTGACTACATAGACCCCTCGCTAACCATAAGTAAGGCCAGAGAAGGTCTTGGCAAATTGATCGCCGCTCGTTGTGCCACTTGCCCGAATAACCCCGTTAATCTGAAAGCTCGCCTCAATTAATTTTCGAAGAGGTTTTGCCGACTGCTTTGGGCTTGACATTGGGGATAAAGAGAGTATAATAAAAACATTCAGTTATTAAAATAAAGACTGAAATAAAGGGGAACACAAAATGCATGCATTACATACAGAAGTAGTGCCGCTGCCCGAAGACCTAACGGCTTATGATGGGTTAAAAGAAATTCGTTTCCGTAAGGACGGAAGACTCGCCATCGGTCTTTTTATAAGGGAAGAAAATGGTGGAACCGTTGTAACTATTTCTCCGCGCGAGACTGGTTCCCCCTTTGTTTTTGATGTCGATCCCGTAGAAGCAAATGACGCTTTTGAAGAACCTTGGCCATATGCTCCCGCAACAGGAAAAATTCTATTGGAAGAAACCTTAGCAAAAAAACAACCATTCTAAAGCAACTTAGTATTTGAAAAAGTTCGACCGTATTTATAGGCTTTCGTGTAACTTCAAGCTAGGCTATAAAGTGAGCCAGCCAGCTTTGTTTAAAAGTCCATTCTTGGAAAAAATTAAGTAAAACCTTGTGGTTTTGGTTATCAATTATCGCTTTTTTCGAAAGGTAGACCTCCCGCACCGCACTTGACAGTAACGGCTCGGAGTGTTATAATTACAACACTACACCAATCTGTGCGTGTAGGCTTAAACGGGTTATACTTATTTTGATATGGCTGAGCGCTCAATTTGCATCCTCCGTTCAGCTTCGTTGCATCGCTGTGGCCTGCGCGAAGCATACCGCTCGTCAACATATCATTTAGATATGTTTCCTTGCCTGATGCTCCGCTCGGCCTCGCAGCAATGTAACTCTCTTAACAAACTTAGGATACAAAATGAGCGCTAAACGCAGAAAACCGGGGCGTCCGGCCAAAAACTCCAAAAAGTCTGAATCTTCGTCTAACTTTTGGCGCGGTGTTGGCGCGGTTCTTTTAATCGTTGGCGGTATCATACTTGGTTTTGGCGCTTTTATAAATGCCCCCATTCCGCGCGATATGTGGGATGGTGGCTGGTGGGCCTTTGGGATAGCCGCTACCGTAGCACCCTTTGCCTTGATTTATCTTGGTTCACTAAAGTTTTTGACCGAAGATCAGCAAATCCCGTTGCCCAAAATGCTTGGCGTAGCGGGGCTTTTGACCTTTTTTGCCGGCTGGATGCACACGGCTTTTACTCACGGCGGCCATGTGGGACAGACTGTTGGCGACGCGCTTAGCGGCGCCATGGGCGATTTTTTGTCATCCTTGGTCTTTTTCGTACTAACGCTTTTTGCGCTACTATTTACCTTTGCCATTGATCCGCGCTCACTGCTTAAGTTGCTGGAACTATTTAAGCGCGAAAAACCAGAAGGCGAGGGCAAAGGCGTAGAAGATCTGGCGGCTCTTAAGGGCAAAATGAACCCTACCTTCCAATTGCACGAAGGCGTACCTGTGGAGCATCATTCCTCAGCCCGCATGGCGTCTTGGCGTAATACCGCCCAAAAGCTGGCGCCGGAGCAAGACCACGCCGCCCTGACCACCGCCAGCGATCCCGATTGGCAGTTCCCGCCGCTTAGCCTGCTGGATGACAAGCAAGACAAGGCCGACGCCGGTGACGTGCAGGGCAATGCCGAAGTTATTAAAGAAACTTTTGCCAATTTTAACATTGATGTTTCGGTCGAAGGCGCCAACGTTGGCCCGCGCGTAACGCAATATACACTGAAGCCGCCTAACGGCGTAAAGCTGTCGCGCCTGACAACGCTAGAGAATAACTTGGCGCTGGATCTGGCGGCCGACACCATCCGCATGGAAGCGCCTATTCCCGGTAAACGGGCCGTCGGTATAGAAGTGCCAAATGTCAAAGCGGCCACCGTTTCGGCTTATGGGATTTTAAGCAGCGGCGAATGGCAGGCTGTAAAGAGTCCGCTGGGCATTGCCATTGGTAAGGATATTTCCGGCACGCCGATTGTCGGCGATCTGGAACGCCTGCCGCACTTACTTATTGCCGGCCAGACCGGCTCGGGTAAAAGCGTGATGATCAACACTTTGCTAACCAGCTTGCTTTATAGAAACAGCCCGTCGGATCTTAAGTTAATCCTGGTTGATCCCAAGCAGGTGGAAATGAACCTTTATAAAGATATTCCGCACTTACTGGCGCCGGTTATCCACGAGCCGGAAAAATGCATTAGTGCCCTTAAGTGGGCAGTCGCCGAAATGGAACGCCGGCTTAAAGCCTTCGCCGAAATTGGCCGGCGCAATATAGCCGAATATAACCAGGTCAAAAAAGAAGAGGGTATGCCCTATGTTGTGATTGTTATTGATGAGCTGGCAGATCTGATGATGATGGCCGCCCGTGACGTTGAAGCATTGGTGGTGCGTATCGCCCAAAAGGCCCGCGCCGCTGGCATCCATTTGGTAATTGCCACCCAGCGGCCTAGCGTAGATGTTATAACCGGTCTGATTAAAGCCAATGTGCCTGGTCGCATAGCCTTTACGACCATCAGCCAAATAGATTCGCGCACGATTATTGATCAAGCCGGCGCCGAAAAACTGCTGGGGCGGGGTGATATGCTTTATAGTATTCCGGAATATCCCAAGCCCAAGCGCATGCAAGGGGCCCTGATAACCGATGCCGAAACCAATAAAATTTGTGACTTTCTGCGGGCTCAGCGGCCGCCGACTTATGACGACGAAGTTGTCAGCCAGCCGGTCCAGTTGACCGGTAAAGGCGCGGTGATATCAGCGGCCGAGAGCGGCGATAGCGACGCAGCCTGGAAAGAAGCGGTGGAGGTGGTTATCAACAGCGGCAAAGCCAGCACCAGCCTGCTGCAGCGTAAACTCAGACTTGGCTACGGCCGGGCTTCACGTCTAATCGATATGATGGAAGAACAAGGCATAGTCGGCCCGGCCGAAGGCTCACGCCCGCGGCAGGTGCTGGTGAGCAGCGTAGACCAAGTCTTTGGCGCTAGTAGTGAAACTGCAAATGATACTAGCGATGATGTCTACGACGAAAACTTTCCCGACAAATAACGCTCGCACTATTCAAAAAAGTGGGCGTTTCACGCAGGGCGGCTCTGCTTCGCCATCCGCCGCTCTGGTTGCACTAAGCAGAAACCCACTTTTGCTAAACAGCGCTCGCTTAAGAGTCGAATACTCGATTTGTTAAGTAATTTGATAAATTTGCGCGAGGCGTGAGTCCGGGAGCTTGCGCTCGACCGAAACTCACGCCCTTACAGTCTCCATCTCACTCCGCCGCACGAAGATCTTCAGCTCGTTGAGAGCAAAGGTTACACCGGCGGAGAACACCCCGATCGCCATGCTCACAGCCCAGTACTTCAAGCCGAGATGAACGGCGAAAAGGGTGAACAGCCCGTGCCCGGCGATGAATTGGCCCCAATACGACAAAGACCAATGGCCGCCGACATGCGACAAGAGGCTGGTTCTTTTGTGATCCCACAGGAAACGGTGGACACAAAATGTTACCAGCATCATCGGGATTGTCGGTGCGAACTGGGCGGCCCACTCCGGAGCCTCACCGGCTTCGACTGTTCCAATCAGTATTGCTTTGCCGATCAGGCTCGCCAAAGCAGTGACTATGGCAAACCTGATGACGAACCAGGGGTTACTAAGACAGCGACCCCAAAGCTTGATTACGACTTTCTTCAGCAAAGGGATCACCCCTCTGGCGCGGTTTTGATTTTGAAGACCGAGTCCGAGCGCTTGGCTCAAGGATAGTCTTTGCAGACATTTCCGAACTCGGCCCAAGGACTAAGTTAATAATACAACAAAAGTACTAATGCTGCAATCTGTTGACCCAGTAGTGAGCTTTCGCGACTATCCCGACTTTGTCGGGATACTGGCGAAGCCACGCGAAAGTCTACTACTAGGTTGACCTCTGTTAAGTTTTAGTGTATTTTATATGGAGCATTAACTCAATTCGTGGCTTTAGGCGCGCGGATTTAATTCCAAAGGAGGTTCTCTTGAATCAAATGTACGAAATTGCGGTGCTATACCATCCGGATCTGGAAATCGATCTGGAAAAAGCCACCAGCAAGGTCGAAAAAATCATCACCGATAACGGTGGCAAGATTACCAATACTGACAATTGGGGCAAGCGTAAACTAGCTTATCCAATCGCCAAAAACGACTTCGCCGTCTACGTATTTTATGCGGTAGAGATGCCGGCGGAGGGCGTACAAAAGGTCGAACAGACCTTTAACATCACCGATGAAATTATTCGTTTTCTTATCACCAAGCCGGACCTGAAAGCTAAATCTAAAGCCGAAGCCCTGGCCGCTGAAAAAGCTAAGAAAGCAGCTGAACGCGGTGATAAGGATGATGACGAAGACGACGAAGATAGCGAGCGCGAAGAACGAAGACCGCGCCGTAGTAGAATAATAAATAGCTAAGAGCTAAAAGCTTAGAGCTGAAAGCTAAGGACTCTCAGCTCACAGCTAGAGCGACTGAAAGGAGCATATTATGGCACGAAGTTTTAACCAAGTAGTTCTGATGGGCAATTTAACGCGCGATCCGGAACTACGCACTACGCCAAACGGCCAAAGCGTCTGCGGTTTTAGTCTGGCGCTGAATCGCAGCTACAAAGGTGGTGATGGCGAGTGGAAAGAAATGACCGACTTTATTGATATTGTGGCCTGGGGCCCACTGGGCGAACGGGTGGCGCAATACTTAACCAAAGGCCGCCCGGCGCTGGTCAGCGGCCGTTTGCAAAGCCGTAGCTGGGAACAGGATGGCCAAAAACGCAGCAAGGTCGAGGTTGTGGCTAACGATGTAACATTCCTGGGCGCCCCGGGCGGCGCACCAGCACAAACCACCGTAGCTGAACCATCTGACGAAGCGGCAGACAAAAAGGGTACTAAGAAACCTTCCTCCGCTAAAGCTGCGGAGGGCAAGAAAGACAAGGATGAAGATGTTGTCATCGAAGATATTGGTGACGAACCAATTAACCTCGACGACATCCCTTTTTAGTCAGCCATGGCAAATCGACCGCTAACAGTTAAATTTGCAGTTTGTGACGAAGTTTGCAGGTTGGGGAATCTAGAAATTAGTAATTGGGTTGTGGCGCACCAAGCCGTTGAAAGCTTGTCGAGTGTTTACCCTGTAGACGCTAACGGTAATCTGGAAGTTCTCAATGACGACCAACTTGAAACTATTAGGCAGACTGAAATTACAGAATGGCGCGAAGTTGAAGATGGTGAAGAAGTTGCTGTTTTCCTTGAAGAAGTACCCGAAATTGTTGTAGCAAATTATGCCTGCGATCGCCGACGGCAACTAGGCAAGTGCGCATTTAGACCAACCATCCAACATTAATAGAAAGGATTTTTATGGCTAAGATTTTTAAACACCGGACCGACGTAGCCTACTTTGACTACAAGGATTTTAAAACGCTGCAGCGCTATATTAATCAATACGGGCAGATTGAACCGCGCAAAAAAACCGGCTTGACTGAATCCAAGCAGCGCCAACTGGCCCGGGCTATCAAACGTGCCCGCCACCTGGCTTTGCTTCCATTCGTTTCAAATGGATAAAGCCATAGAACATTGAACAAAGAACATTGATCAATGGTCAAGGATAAATTAATGATTAAAGATCATAGATCTAGGACCTACCATGGCGCTTAGTATCACTGATTTAAAAAAAGGCACGATTTTCCAGATGAACGGTGTGCCGTACAGGGTTGTTGAATACGCTCAAAAAGTCATGGGCCGCGGCGGCTCGATTGTCAACGTTAAAATTAAAAGTTTATCTGACGGCAAAGTCCTAGATAAGACGTTCAAGGGCGGGGAACAACTGGAAAGCGCCGATATTTCCAACCGGCCCGTACAATATTTATATAAAGACGCCACCGGCTACCATTTTATGGACACTGAAAACTATGAGCAGTTTGCAGTAGCCACTGTCGTAATGGAGGATGGGGCAAATTATATTAAAGAAGGTGACAGAGTAAATGCCCAGTTTTTTAGCGGCCGGATTATTAATATTGAACTGCCCAAAAACGTCCACTTAAAAGTGACCTACACCGAGTCTGCCATCAGGGGCGATACGTCGACAGCTATCACCAAAAACGCTACGCTAGAAACGGGTATCACGGTTAAAGTACCGGCGTTTATCAAGAAGGGCGATATAATTTCAGTGGACACAACCAATGGCATCTATAGAGAAAGAGTCAAAGACTAACAAACACCGGTACCTTATCGCTTACTTGCTGGATGATTTACCAATCGGCGCTAAGTTTAAACCGTCGGCGCTGCATATAACTATTCTGCCGTGGTTTGCTTTGGAAGCAGACGAAAGGCCATTTTTAACCTGGTTTTATAACCATTTCGACAGGGTTAAAGCCTTTAACAGCGTAGTTAGCGAAAAAAAGTTGTTTGGCACCAAAAAAGACGTACCCGTAAATTTAGTGAAGCCAACGCGTAAGTTTATGCAGCTGCACAACTTGGCGCTAAGCTGGTTTGGCAAGGTCGGCGCCCGCTGGGCCGAAATAGATCCTTACGTCGGTAATGATTATGTGCCGCATATTGCCCAGCGCCGCGGCTTTGTCTTAAAAGAAGGGCAAACCTTGCCTATCACTTCTTTAACTTTATTTAAAGCCGCCCGCCGTGAAGACCATGTGCGCCAGGTTGCCGCTAAGTCCAAATTTGATGAATAAAATAAGACTGGACCGAGCACTTGTTGGGCGCGGATTAGCTCAAACACGCAGTCAAGCAGAAAATTTGATCAAACTGGGGTTTGTTATGGTTGATGAAAAGATTGTTTTAAAGCCCGGATTTTTTATTTCTGGAAAAAATAAAATTACTTTAACTAAATCCGAAAATTATGTCAGCCGGGCCGGGTTAAAATTGGCCGGCGCCAATAAAATATTCAAAGTTAATTTTAAAAATAAGATTGTGCTGGACACGGGCAGCAGCACAGGGGGATTCACAGATTATGTTCTGCAAAATGGCGCCAAAAAGGTAATTGCGGTTGAAGTCGGTACCAATCAAATGCACCCGAAACTAGTCGAGGATCCAAGGGTAGAGCTACACGAAAAGACCGATATTCGTAACTTTAAACCGAAAATTGAGCCGGGTGTTATTTTAGTCGACGTTTCCTTTATTTCGTTGCGAGAAATACTGCCTTACTTAAAGCAAATTAGTGGCTCAAAAACTGAGTTTTTGGTTCTTTTAAAACCTCAATTCGAGGCTGGGAAAGGTCAAATTAACAGAGGCGTAATCAAAAATGATCGGATCCGCCGGCAGATTTTAAAAGACTTTGAAAATTGGGTAAAAAAATTGTTCGTTATCAAAGCAAAGGCTGATAGCGACATAACCGGCGGTAAGGGTAACCAAGAACGGTTTTATTTGCTTAAACTCCTGTAAAACACTTGTGGTATAATGTAAGAGACGGTCGCCAGACCAGTCTGAACTTATGTCTCGCAGGGAGTTGCGTCCCGCCTTTGGCGGGGTGCACGCCAACCTGAGAGGCTCAGACTTTAAGCCTAGTCAGCGATGGAAAACTATTGCGGCGAGGATGGCTTACAAACTGGTGGCTTTAATAGACGAGTCTAAAGTGGGCTTGTCGTACATCGAAAAGGAGGGCAGCCGAAGATGCCCCACCGTCGAACGCACATCGTACTACTAGCCGTGGCTCTATTGGCTAGTGTTGCCGCACCGGCGCAAGCCGGAGAATCCAAGAGCGAGAGAATTATCGCCCTGAAAGAAGGGATCAAGTTCTACCGCCAAGCTACCTGGCGCTGGCAACTGCTGATGGAAGAGCGGCGAACCTCAACGCGCTATCACGAAGAGTGGGCCAAAGGCTCCGGTTACCTGCAGTGGCTGGCAAAGTTGTGGAAGCAGCGCAGCGCCAAGGTTAAACGGCTTGCCCAGAATCCGCCCCACAAGCGGCAGTGGCTATGCATCCACGGCTACGAGGGCGCTTGGAACGATCCCAACTCTCCATACTATGGAGGACTCCAGATGGATTTGGAGTTCCAGAGTACGTATGGGCCAGAGCTTTTGCGCAGAAAGGGAACGGCGAATAACTGGACACCTTTAGAACAGATGTGGGTTGCGGAACGTGCTTATCGGACACGGGGCTTCTGGCCTTGGCCGAACACGGCCAGGTATTGCGGTCTGATCTAAGCTTTCGATGATGAGGGGGCCGGCTTGCCGGCCCCCTTCGCACCGCCAATTCTGACGACCGTCATAATTCAGAAAACAGAAAACAAAAAACAGAAAACAGCAGGCAATGGTTAGATGTTGAAGCGGAATTCAACTATATCATCGGGTTGCATGACATATGTCTTGCCTTCGGTGCGTACTTTGCCGGCGGCCCGCGCGCTAGCTAACGAACCAGCATTTATTAAGTCTTTATAACTTACTACTTGGGCGGCAATAAAGCCGCGTTCAAAATCGCTGTGCACTACCCCAGCGGCTTGCGGCGCAGCGGTGCCTTTGGGTATAGTCCAGGCCCGCACTTCCCCTTGTCCTTCCGAAGCCTTGGCGAAGGAGGATTTTTCACCGGCCGTCAAGAAACTCTGCAAGTCCAGCGTGTCATAGGCCGCATGAATTAGTTGTATCAATCCGCTTTCTTTCTGGCCGTAGCTTTCTAGTAATTCCTGGCGGTCGGCTTCATCTAGTCCGCGCAGTTCGTTTTCTAGCTTCGCGCAAATATATACGGCTCTAGATGGAGCAACCATATCCGTTAACTCCTTAAGGGTCGTACCCTTAGGTCTAAGGGTACGACCCTGCAAAGCGGTTTCGTCGACATTAAAAACATAAATTACCGGCTTGGCGGTGAGCAGTTGTAGTTCAGTAAGCAGGGGAGACAATGTTTTATCCATTCCAATATTCTGCAGAATATTGGAATGATGCAGGGGTGAGTTGGTTTGAAGATGGGAGTTGATGGCGTTTAGGGCGTCGAGCAGGGGCTTGAGTTTGGGGTCGGCTTTGACTTCTTTTTCCAGTCGCGGCAGGCGTTTTTCGACCGTTTGCAGATCGGCTAAGACTAGTTCCGTGTTAACAATTTCTATATCCCTTTTTGGATTAGGCTGGCTGTCTATATGTTGGACATTGGGATCGTCAAAGGCCCGTACGACATGGCAGATGGCGTTGGTGCTACGAATATGCGCTAGAAATTGGTTGCCCAAGCCTTCACCCTGGCTGGCGCCGGCCACTAAGCCGGCAATGTCCACAAAAGTGACAGTCGCAGGAATAATTTTTTGGGTTTTATAAATCTCGGCCAGCTTCTCAAGACGGGCATCTGGTATGGGCACAATCCCGGTATTTGGTTCGATGGTCGCGAAAGGGTAATTGGCAATCAACGCATTAGCGTCGGTCAGCGCGTTAAAAAGTGTGGACTTACCGACGTTTGGGAGACCAACAATTCCAATGGAAAGGCTCATAACTTTAATTCTATTCCTAGCCACCCCGACACCAAAACTTGATGCTCCGTAATCCGATTACCGACTACTCCGCTCAGGTTTCGGTACGGGGCAAGCAAAGCCATACTTGGTATTTTAACAGATAAGAATATAATTATTGTATGTCTGAATCAGTTGAGCATACAGTTCAAACACACGACTGTGAATTGCTTAATCTACCGCAAGAACTGCTTGTTCAGATAGCACCCGGTGTCGGTTATTCACAGCAGGAACTACAAAGTCACATAGAGTACTTTAAGCATTTTAATGGCCTACAGGAACAGGTTGCTTTTAATATTCAAAATATAAAAGACAAATACAAAGGTTACGGTAAAGAAGCCGAAGCGGCAGAGGCGGCTTTTATTTCCGGTACGCTAATGACTTTTGAATTAATCCGGCGGGCTACAATACAAGCCAAGCTGACCATACCAGACCCGCCATATTACACTGAATTGCCAATCGATAGCGATCCGCAAGCACAGACGCACGACGATATTTGGGTAATTGATTTATCTGACAGGGAAGAATTTTTGCCGAAACAATTCCCCAATTATTTTGAAGCCTGCCTAGTCATGGCTGGTAATATTACGCAAGAAGACCCACAGGAGGTCAGAAGAATGCTCTATAGTTCAGGCATATCAACCGGCATATCTAGAAAATCATTCTATCTTGCTAATTATTTTTCTGGTGCGGCCGAAGTGATTAACCATCTAGAACGTTATGCTTGGGTAGAAAAAATGCGCTCAAGCGCTGGCTTCACCGGTGAGGAACTTAGAACGATAGATGCAACCATCTCCAATATCTTGCTGGACCAGTCATTTCCACCGGACTATAAGTAAACGAGGAGCTGGTTAATGTTTATGCAGCTTAAAATACTTTTTGCGAAAACTTATAGCTATTAGTAGTCCAAATACAGAGCTTGCTAAAATAAACGGTTTTTTGTTTGATCTATCCGGTATTTTGAAAGTTGTCGCAGCTAAAACCGAGGGCTTTTTAGCTGGTTGTTTCGCTGGTGTTGCCGAAACTGTTTCAATGGATATTTTTTCTTCCACCAACTGATAAGGATTATTATTCGCCAACAAAATCTGGGGCTGACTGCTGGCAGTGCTTGGCAGCTGAGTTGTCGTTATTTGGGCTTCGGTTGGTCCAGAGATATCTATGGCTAAAACAGGATTAGTTTGAGTCGGGCTTGGCATACCAACAGATGGCTGCAGGTCTTGGTTCGTACTATTTAATATTGTGGGCGGCTGTACTATCGGGTCATTTTGCGAAGAAGAATTTGCTTCCGGCGTCGTTGGTAAAGCTGACGCTTCGGTGATATTGCCATCGCAGGCATCATCAATCCTGTCCTGGTCAAAATCTTGCTCGGAAACATCAATAAAAACGCACGGATCACTATCGTTAGTAATACCATTGCCGTTGAGATCGTCAAGAGTAGCCGCCACATAAACGGTTTTGTAGATGTCAATCGCCTCGCCAGTCAGGTTTGTACCGTAAATATGCAGAACATGAAAACCGGCGGGTACACTAGTCGGAATTTGGATTTGGGCCGATAGGCTGCCGTTGCCGGCCGTTAAGTAATTGCCAAGTATCAGGGGGTCAGAATGCAGCTCAACACGGTAGCTGGCGCCCGGTTTCAGGGAATATTTAAGGCCGCTGACGGACACCTCAGCAGGAGCGTTTTTAACGATCACATCGTTGGCAAGCTCGTCGTCGTAAAAAGTTTTGTTGATGGCTCTACCTTCGTGGGGCGCGTTTAAAATTTCCAGCTCGCTTTCTGGGGGCGGCGCGGCCGACGAGTTAGCTATGGGCATCGGGTCAGTCAGGTTGTTAGTTGCGTCCAAGATTTTATTTTCCAACAACTGCTGGCCAAAGTCGTTGGGATGGTAGCTCTCATTGCCAAACGGTCCCTGTAGAAGATTTAGCAAATTGGGGAAATCCGTGCCCATCGTCAGACCGTTCATAGCTACGGAGCCAGGACTGGCTTCGCAAAGACGGTGGCCATAGAAGGCATCTTGGGTATCTACGTAGCGGACACCTACTTTGTCGGCGGCGGCTTTAATTACCGTATCCAAGTAATCAATTAGCAACCGGGCGAACTCGGACTCGTTATCGCTCAGATGCACGTTGACGGCGCAATCACCGCCGGTTTTGACAATTTGCGGATAACCGATGACGTAAATTTTAGTGTCCGGCGCGCTCTGATTTTTGAGTTTGGTGTAAGTATTCACAAGCTCGGGGAATTTAGAGTTGATTTGGCGCACCAGCTCCAGGCGGTCTTCGTAGCTCTCAAAGCAGTTGTCTAAGTTCCAAAAACCCGCGCAGCTGGTGATAATATCCGAAAAACCAATGTCATTACCGCCGATGGAAATAGTGATGGTTTTAGGTTGATAAGTGGTGACGAAGTCTAGTTGGTCTATGTAGCCCGGCTGGAAGGCAGTCAAGATTGTTGCAATCTGCTGGTTTGTTCTGTCGCCTCTTTTTACTTTCGGTGTAGCTTGGCCATCGTAAGTCAAGCTTGTATCAATCACATCTTCGACATGCGCACCAGAACAGGCCACCGAATGATAAGTATTGTAGCTTAAGTCTTGGCCTATAAGATACGGATAAGAAACCAGCGACAGGTGGCAGTGATTATCTGTCGTATCGGTGCCGGGCTGGTAACTGAAAGCGCCCTCGCCAGAAATGTAAGATTCGCCGACGGCCAAATAATCCAGCTGATGGATAACACCGCCGGCCGTACTGAGTATAAACTTAGCGGTTTTACGTATCGAGTTGTCGGTGTAGCCAGCGTAAAAACTCAGGGTGTCATTGCTCAAAAACCTGATGGTGCCAGCGCCAGTGTAGCCCGGGACTTGCTGGGCTATAAAGCTCTGCAAGTTGCGCGATTGACAAGCTGCCGGACCATTTATGGTGCTGGGCACAGCGCCGCAGGTATCTAAATCATAGATTGCAAAACGGCTAAAGTCTTTGGAGGCTACAACCGCATAACGGCCATCATTGGTGATGGCCGTTTTTGGCGCCGGACTTAAGCCAATAGTGTAGTTGAAGCTAGGCGCGAACGGCACAACATCAAATGTCTGCAGGTTGACTCTTACTACAGCAACATTCGGCACGGACACCGCCATCCACTGTCCGTTGGGCGAGAAACTAATAGACTCATAATCCGCCGCTAAGCGGTGATTAGTCTTATCGGCCAGCTTGCCGTCGGGCGGACGGTTGATTTTATACTGTGACACAGTGCCGCCATAAGGAATAACTGAAGTTATGGAACTAGCAAAACTGTAGTTAAAGTACAGGTAGAAACCATACGGCGGCTCAGTCGTATAGCTAATAATGGTACTGGAGTTAGGTATGGCGATGATACGCGGACGATTTTCTACGTAGTTTAAAATATCGCGATAAGCAGACGTGCCATTAAGCCGTACTTGGTTATTTTGATTGACGGCGCCGTAAAGCGTACTGACCACGCAGTTGAAGGGTCCGTCCTGAAAACAGTCAACGTTGCCGTTTAATGATGACGGAACAGAGGATAATTCAGCTTGTTTTTGCAGAGTTAACGGAGCAGGTGTCAACCAGGCTGAATTTGCCGAATCGGCGTTTGCGACAACGCCAACGACTAAGAATAACACCACGACGGAGCCTAAAACTCCACCCCAAAAAGCTAAAAGCTTATGCTTAAACATATAAATTGACAATAAGTCAAATTATACCAAGGGCCTTAATAAATAAACAGAATCCTTAATATGCCAACGGGTAAAACCCATCCCGGGCTGGACCGTAACAATCGACGTTAACCTGAAAGGGTTTTTTGCTTGTGTCTTTTATCGCTAAGTCTATCTCACGAGGAGTATCGTATATGTATTTTATTGTGCAGTCTAAATTCTTTACACTGTAAAAATCTTGCGCAGAGTAGTAATAAGAATCTACGACTAGCGTTGAAGTTATGGCTGACGAAAGATTCTTTGTTGGTTTAAACAAATCTTTATGTAGACCCACTAAAACTTGAATTGTTTTAAATTGAGAAGTAGCTTCGGACTGGTCAACTACTCCATAAATGAAGCTTGTGCCAACATAGCAAGATAAAGGTCCTTGACCAAACTCTACATTCGAACGAGAGCAGTCGTTGCTAACTTTATAGTCATCTGGTTGCCCGACTTTGGCGGCAATGTCGGCATAAACTGTATCGATCGCATGTTGCGCGCTTTTAAATGCAAGTCGGTTTAGTTCAAGAGCAACTTTTTCGTAAACAAAAACTCCAATAACGAGCAAAACAATTACGCAAAACAAAGATAAAAATTTGTGGCGGCGGATCCAGGGCAGAAAATTGCGACTTTTTGTTTGCAACCGAACCATAGCGCTTATTGTAATACATTTATGATATCTCCAGCCCATGTTTATGTTTCTCTCTCTTTCTCTCCCATAATGTTTACTTTTACGTAACGTAAAAGTAAACATGTGGCGTAGAATAAGGAATAGGTAGGAGAAAGTTGAAGTAATATAAGCAATAAGATATTAAGTAATAAAATAATAAGTAGAGAAGGACTGGGGAGAAAAAAGTATGGTTAGGAAATTGCAAAAATGGGAAGCGAACAAGACAAATTTAATAAGTGTGCGGGAACTGCGGCTAGAAATGCCGCGCTATATAAACGAAATTGCGCGTGGCAAGACATTTATTGTTATTAAACGGTCGAAGCCGGTCTTTAAAATCGGCCCGGTACTGGGCAAGTTTGAATAAGCGGATCACTACTGGGCTTGCGCGTAAAGTGGCAGAGCAATATAATGCTTATGTATGCCCGGTAGTGAGCTTTCGAGATTATCCAACTTTATCCCGTAAGCTTCAGCTCGTTAATCTAAACTATTAATACGGGGCAAGGTCATATGAAAAAGAATGTGCAAATGTTGAATGATAAAACGCTCGTCTTGCAACGAGCTGACTCGAAAGTCTACTACCGGGTATGAGACGAGCCCAAAAACTTCAGGCTCTAATTCTTGGTATTAGTTATATCTTTAGCTTAGGTCTTTTAAATACGGGCTTAGTGTACGCCGACAAGCCGTATTTCCAGACACACGGTGCGGACGCGTTTGCCGGCGGCTGGTGGTTTATTAAGAATACAAGCGGCGGGTACAACTGTGATCTAACGACCAATTACCAGGCTCCCAGCTTTAGTCCGCTTGATAAGCAATACAATGGCGGAATCTTGGCTTTTAATAATGGCGGCACACAGGGCGCGCTAAGTGATTTTGGGGCTTTTGCACTGGGCCAGATACAAGGCGAGGGCGGCTACGGTTTTGCCAGCAATAAAGGTAACGGCAAAAGTACCTTGAGTTTTGCCAATGATTCCGCGAATGCTAACGGCCAAGGCGCTGCTTATTGGGGCGGCTTCTTTGACGCCGGCGCCAGGCAGCTTGGACATTGCATACCAGATTACTACACTTTAAAGGGCGACGGCGCAACAGATTGGGGCGGTAATAACTTGGCCACAGCCAGTGCTGGTAAATACAAAACTAGCGGCAATCCCTTTACACTTAATGGTGCTACGATTTCAAAAAGCGGCGGGCCAATTGGTAAAACAATCACTTTGTTTGTTGACGGTGATGCCTATATTAAAGGTGACGTAACTTTTGAGGGTGGTTACAATGCCGACACCGTCACTAAATTTACTCTAGTGGTACGCGGCAGCTTGTACATAGACCCGGCAGTTAAACGCCTGGACGGTCTTTACATTGCTGAGCCAGATATGAGCAAATCAAACCCTGTCAGCGACGATACCGGGGTAATTTGGACTTGCTCAACCACGACCTCTAAAGCAAGTGCTAGTTATGTCTACAATAACTGTCGCGCCGATAGTTTAACAGTCAATGGGGCAATGATTACTAAACAGATAAATTTGTTACGCCTTAGCGGTGACGTAGGTAATAGCACGGTAGCCGAAAGCCTTAGCTATACGCCAGAAATGTTAATCGGCGGTACAAATTTCTTTGGTACCGACAGCAGCGAACCTCATATTGACAGTTTAGTTAATTTACCTCCTGTTTTTTAGTTATTGGTCTGACTATTTTTTAGAGTATTCCCAACCCCATAATGCTAATGTATACTTGGAACCAAGTATGGGCATATTGAGTGGGCAATCAGATTTTTTTGGTCTTGATATCGGAACCAGCGCCCTAAGGGCCGTAGAACTAAAAGGTGGAGGGCAAGTAAAAGCTCTGGCTTATTATGGCTACGTGCCAATAGAAGGCACAGCCGCTCTGAGCGATTCGGCAATTGATCGCCAAAGAGTGTCCCAGGCAATCAAAGAGTTGATTAAACAGTCCGGCATAGATACAAAAAATGTGGCTGTTAACCTGCCTTCGCAAAAAGTCTTCACTACCACAGTAGACTTAGACAAAACATTACAAGCTGACTTGGGCAAGACTATTCGTTACCAGGCCGATTCAATAATACCGACGCCGATAGCCCAGTCCAAGATGGATTTTTTGGTGATTGGCGATTCACCGGCAGACTCTAATAAGATTGAAGTCCTCCTCTCCAGCGTGCCAAACAGCTTTATCGAAGACCGACTGGAAATCATGGAGTCCGCCGGGCTAAATGTGATTGCCATGGAGCCTGATGGCATGGCGCTGGCGCGAGCTTTAACTTCCCCAGACGTAGCTTTGTCACAAATGGTGCTGGACATCGGCAATACGGGTAGCGACCTTGTCGTTGTAGTTAGCGGAGTACCAAAATTAACGCGCTTTATTCCCGTGGGGCTGCAGGCCATTATTCGTGCCGCTATGCAGCAGCCGGGAATTGATGCCGCGCAGGCTACGCAATACGTCATGAAGTTTGGCTTGGGACGCGATAAACTGGAAGGCCAAATCTACCAGGCAATCTTGCCAACTATCGACAGCTTGATGAATGAGATTGAAAAATCTATCCAGTTCTTTCACGGCCGTTACGGTGCGGCCAAAATCGATCGCATTATCGTGACCGGCGGCGCCTCAGCCCTACCGGAACTCCCGCTTTATATCGCTAATAAATTCGGCCTAAACGTGGAAGTCGGTAATTCCTGGCGCAACGTAAGTGTACCGGCTGATAAGCAAAATGAGCTGTTGGCTCAGTCCAATCACTTTGCTGTAGCCGTAGGAATGGCGGAAAGAGACTAAAAATGCGTAGCATTTTTAAGAAGAATGAAGCAAGAAGAATGAAGCAAGGGAGCTCCATACTCCTGCGACTGGAAGGAGCATGTTGTGGCTAGGGCGCAGTTTAACTTACTACCCGATTCAAAGTATGAGCAGCTGAGGATTGAAAAATCACAGCGCACACTCAAAGGACTGTCTATATTTATCAGCATCGGCGCTGTGACGCTATTTGTATTCTTCTTTTTGGCCACCAACGTCCTGCAGAAAAAACAACTTAGCGACAGCGACAAGGACATTAAGAGCCTTTATTCCGAGCTGCAAAACGTTGAAAACTTGAACAAGATGCTGACTGTCCAAAATCAGCTGGGGTCGTTGGTAGATTTGCACCGAAGTAAGCACATTAGCTCGCGCCTATTCGCGTATTTGCCCGATTTAACACCGACTAACGTTAGCATTGGCCGTGTTGGGTTGGATTTTATAACTAACTTGATGACTATAGACGGCACAGCCGACTCACAAAAAACCGTTAACGTCTTTGTAGATACTTTGAAGTTCACCACCTTTAATGCTGGCGAGCAGGTGAACGATCAACAAGCTTTTCGGTCAGTCGTTCAGTCCAATTTTTCGGTCGGCAGCGGAAATGTTAGCTACTCACTTAACCTGACTTTTGACCCGCTGTTGTTTAGCAACAACATATTAGATAGCAGCGGCAAACAAATAGTGCCGTCTTTGAAAGTTCCCAAGCTGACAACCACACGCTCGGTTTTGGCGGACCCGGCTAACGTATTGTTTAACGGCCAGACTAATCAAGACAAACCATCAGGAGGCCAATAATGAAAATGCTCAATGCTCAATGGAAAATGTTCACCATTCACCGTTCACCATTAACAGTACGTTATCCGTTTACCGTTATCTATGAAGCTCAATGGCTAAGGGTTAATGGTAAATGTATGGTGAATGGACAATGGACAATGGTTAATGGCTCCGAAGGAGATATGGGATGAAGCTGCCAATATCAACAAAGGGCATTAAATTTGATAAATCCAACTCCAACTTATATTTAATATTGATAGTCAGTGTCGTAGTAACCATTTTCAGCTTAACCAGCACAAAAGCCTTACTAGACCAGGCGAGCTACCAGCGCCGCGTAATTAATGCCCGCCAGGCAACGGTCAAACAGCTGCGGGCTAATTTGCAAGACGCCAAATCACTGGCGGAACAGTACACGATTTTTAACGGCGGAACTACAAATGTTATAGGCGGCAAAAACAGTAACGACCCAAATGTGTTACCGCCGGACGGCGATAACGCCCGTATTATACTCAACGCCTTACCAAGTAATTACGACTTTCCGGCCCTTATTTCATCAATGGCCAAAATACTAGCCGATGACCAAATCGGTTCACCATCGGTAGGCGGTAATGACCAATCGGCACAAATTGATAGCGGCTCGCAGACTGATACTTCGCCCACAGCTATACCATTAACTATCGGTGGAACAAGCGACTATTCATCAATCCAAAAACTGGTGAGGGATTTGGAACGCTCGACCAGGCCGTTCGATATAACCAGCTTGCAGCTGCGCGGCAGCAATGACAATATGACGCTGTCGCTAGAAATGAATACTTACTTCCAACTAGCCAAAAAACTAAACCTATCTGATCAGGAGGTTAAATAAATGAGGCACTTCGCACAAGGCTTCGAGCCTCTATCACACCTTGAATATCAACTAAGGCACCGTGAGATTATGGAATTGCCGAAATCACTCGTAGCCGGGCCTACTTTGCCGAAGTGGCTTTGGCTACGAAGGCTGAAAGGCGAAGTGTGATGAAGAGAGGCGAAATTATAAGACTAGGTTTCATTATCGCTGTTGCGGCCTTAATCTCATACTTTATTGCCGGCATCTTGTTTAATCCCCCTGATAAACGCGGCACAAAGGTACCAACAATCGAAAAGATAAACACCGTCTTGCCCGATGTAAAAAACGAAACTTCGTATCAGTCTTTTTTGAACCAAAACGCGCTTGATGCCACCCAGCCGATCCAGATAGGCAATACTAAAAATAGCAACCCGTTCCAATAGGCAGCGAACAAATGCCCAATACTCAATACTTAATGCTCAATGAATTGTTCACTGTTCACTGCCTCTGGAAGAGGCTTGCTGTGAATCCCGTTACATCCCACTTATCTTACAAACCTAATTTAACGACTGAAATCGTGATGCGTGTTCAACACTTACTCGATAAACGTAATTCCTTTGGGATGTAACGGGATGAATGTTTTATCGGCGACAAGCCAGGAGAAAGTAGAAGACGCGTTAATTAACGAGGGTATTTTAACCGAGATTCAGATTGAAGATTTTAAAAAGAATGCGCTGGCTGTTAAGAAACCGTTGATAACCTTGCTGCTAGAGCAGGGCTTACTGGATGACGAACGCTTAACAAAAATACTGGCCGGCGTCTCTAATGTGCCTTATGTCAATTTAACCAATACAAAAATTGACCCGAAATTATTGAGTCTGTTGCCCCAGGACCTGGCAGAACACTATATGGCTGTACCGATAGGCGAGATGCAAAATAAGCTGGTGGTAGCTATGCTTGACGCCGACAATGTTCAAGCAGTTGATTTTTTGAGCAACCGCATCGGCCGGCCGCTTAAAGTCTA
>Ga0209542_10003714_pt1 | contig 32312 bp, 41 predicted proteins | sample RifCSPhighO2_01_FD_184028 | JGI IMG/M metagenome (GOLD analysis project Ga0209542, IMG submission 184028) | Soil microbial communities from Rifle, Colorado - Rifle CSP2_plank highO2_0.1 (SPAdes) (version 2) | ecosystem: Environmental > Terrestrial > Deep subsurface > Rock core/Sediment ... | reverse complement strand
GCCCCGCGGATACCTTGCTGTATTGCGGAAAATCCAAAAGTTCGGTCGCAAGGCCTTCTTTTTTCATGCGAGCCGCGAGCAAATTCCATTGCTCTGTTTTTCCCGATCCATCTGGTCCCTCGATAACAATCAATTTCCCTTTTTGCATTTCTTCTCCATTCTAGCACTTGCTTTTGAAATAGTTGAATCTGTTGGCAAAAGCTGAACATTGAAATCTTTAAAAATTCCTCCGGACCCGTTGAGCCTCATAAAGATCTTGGAAAATACTGCAGCGATTTTTTTTGGATCTGCGGACCACTGTTCAAGACTGACTTCTTTCTCTTTGCATATCTCGGGGATATATTCGATGCCGCTGATATTCGCGTATCGGCCTACATAAACTATTCTTTTAACGCCATATTGCAAAAGTTTTTTAACACAATTCAAGCACGGTGTTGCGATGATATATGCTGTCGCGCCATCAAGACTCGAAACGGCATTCGCAATTGCGTTGTCTTCGCCGTGAAGAGTCCGGAGACAATGATCACCAATCATTAAATGCCCGGCATCATCGCAATTTTTAAGTCCGGCGACGGCGCCGTTGTAACCGGAACCGATTATTCTATTATTTTTAACCAATACGCATGAAGTCCGCAGCCTATCGCACGTTCCTCGCGAAGATCCCAGTACCGCCGTTGCGATAAATAATTCATCCCAGCTTGGACGCTCGAGACCGTCTTTCCCTTTTTTCTTCAAAAAAAATTTCAAATCTCCATAAAAACTAGCATTCAAAAAACACCCACGCAAACGCAGTGGTGTGAATAGCAAACTACTATGATATATCATAGTAGTTGAAAATATATCATTTTGTTCACGATCATGAGGGTTTTGATATAGTACAAAAAATAAAACCCCAGACCAAAGGCCTGTGGGCAAAAAAAACAACTATAAATTATCCGATATCCATAGACCCAACCACCCAAAAGTTATCGCAAAAAGGGTCAAAATTACTTCTGTAAAATTCAAATAGCTAAAATCGAAACCCCAGACTTGCGTATATCGATAAACCGTCCTGCGATTCTCATTTATCACCTCAACGCAGGCAATAATAAAGCCAATTATTAAATAAACCAAAAACACCCACCCAAGAATCACAATCATAAGCAATCTCCTTTAGAAAATTTATTCTGAAATTAGACTAGCACGCCTAGTCTTTTACCTCAATCCCCATGCTTCTTGCGGTCCCCGCGATGACTTTCATCGCGCCTTCTATGTCGTTTGAGTTTAAGTCCTCCATTTTCCTCTCTGCAATTTCCTTCAGTTTTGATTTTGAAATTTTTCCTACTTTTCCGGTTTTTGGATTCGCAGCGCCCTTCTCAACGCCCGCGGCTTTCCGCAAAAGATCAGAGGCGGGAGGCGTTTTTAATTTAAAATCAAAGGTCCGGTCCTGGTAGATCGTGATCTCAGCGGGTACAATATCCCCGGCCATACTTGCCGTCGCTTCGTTGAATTTCTTTACAAATTCGCCGATGTTGATGCCGTGCTGGCCCAATACGGGACCCAAAGGAGGAGCAGGGGTCGCTTTCCCCGCCGGCGCCTGAACTTTTACTATTACTTTAATTGCTTTTGCCATAATATGTGATGCTAATATGCTAATTTCATGCTAATAATGCAAATTGCTAATGAATTATTCGCAATTTGTAGATTGGCATAACATTCGTTGATTAGCATCATAGCTTAGAGTTTTTTAACCTGCAAGAAATCAAGCTCCACCGGGGTTTCCCTGCCAAACATCGAAACCAATACCTTTATCTTGCCGCGCGCTTCATCTACCTCGCTAACTTTTCCTTCAAATTCCTTAAATGGGCCGTCATTGATACGCACCGGGTCGCCAATGGCAACGTCTATCTTGTGGGTCGGCTCTCCTTTGCCCATTCTTGCAAAAAGTCCATCGATCTCTTTTTTATCCAACGGCACAGGCGTCGTGCCGGAGCCCACAAAACCGGTAACTCTTGGAGTGTTCCGAACAACATACCAAGAAGCGTCGGTAACTATCATCTCAACTAAAACATAACCTTGATATATCTTCTCTTCCACAACGCGCCGCTTGCCGCCTTTTATTTTTATTTTTTTCTCGATTGGAACCAAGACCTGAAAGATCTGGTCCTCCATTCCCAAAGATTCAATGCGTTGTTTTAAATTGCGCGCTACGGCATCCTCATAGCCGGAGTATGTATGCACCGCGTACCAATTTTTTCCGAATTCTGATGTTTGTTTAGGCATAGAATACTAATTACTAATTTTTTACTAATTTACTAATATATAATTTTATTCGTATATTCGTATTCGATTCGTTATTGGTATTTTATATAATCAGCTGTAAAACGGATGCAAAAATATAATCAAACGCGCCCAAAATTGCCGCTACCCCCAATGAGACCGCGATAACCACTATCGTGTAGCGGATGGTTTGTTGGCGCGTCGGCCAGTTCACCTTTTTCATCTCCACGCGCGTGTCTTTAAAATAATTTACTATATTGTTCCACATGATGCTAATCAGCTAATTTTATGCTAATAATGCTAATTGCGAATTAATTTTATTTGCAATCCGTAGATTGGCATTACATTCGTATATTGGCATCTTTCGGGCATTTTTAAAAGGCCCCCTGGCCCCTTATTTCAGAGTATACCCCCTTGCCAAAAGAAGTCAAGCTGGGTCGACATGTCCTTAAAAGAAGTCCGCTGCTCGCGATAAGGCGAGGTGATTCATTTCCTCATCGTTATAATTATCAACATGCGAAGATATGCACAAAAACACGATAATCGTCCCTTTCACAGCAAACCACATTCTAGGGAATTGATTTGGGCGTAAACCGGAATTCGGCATAACAAGTTCAACTTTCCAAAGCGCCCAAATGTCATTTTGCGTAATGCGATGTAATTTTGCCGGCGCAATAACTTGTTGTGGATTTATGGGGTGAAATTGTTTTTCACACAATCTTTCAAATATAGAAAGTCCGTCGCGTATAGTACGAAACCGCCGCTCTAAAGCGGTGATTTCTTTCTGAACGCCATCGTGGTACAAAAACTGAATCATGAATCGCTAAAATCTGTGCCGCGATAGAAAGCCAATTCGTATGGAATCTCTTTTCGCAATTCTGTGCCAATATATGGTGCTTCGGCATGAGATAATTCTTCTAATTGTTTTCCGTTGAGATGCCCATACTTAACAACAATCCTATCAAGCATATTTCTTTCTTCGGTATCAAAAACGGTTAAATCCGGTTCGGTAAGGCATTTATATACCTCTGTTGGATTGTACCCTTCCGGCCCCTCCGCGTGCTCAATTACTAGTGTTTTGTTTTTTGCCATTTCGGCAGTAATTTCTTCCAACGCAGACGGCACAGGACCCATCGGAAAGGCGCGATAAACATCGCCAGTTATTGATTTCTGGGTTTTTTCGTATAAATCAAAATCGGCAAAATAGAGCAATTTTGCCAGTTTTTTCTTGCCGCGCACCTCGCCTTTTAGCTTCTGGCACAAGTACAAAACGGCATTCTGATATTTTTTCTTATGCAGAGCCATATTGCTCACATTATATCAAAAATGGCGATAAAAACAAGCCAAGCCTCATGCCCTATGCACGCGCAAATCCCCGCCGTTTTTAGAAAATATTATAAAAACTGTTCTTGCTAGATACTATACATGATTTTTTATTTCTTCGTTTTTCTTTTTTACTTCTCTCAAAATAAAAAATAATATCTCGACATATTTTTTTATCTTAGCGTGTTCTTGATTACCTACTTTACGCATTACATCATCAAGAAAATCGTATCGAATCTTGGTGAAATCTTCTATATAAATTTCCTGGTTGTCCGTAGCTATGATTTTATATTGACTACCATTCTTTCTCCCAGCCCAACAATATCAGAAGCCGCTTTCGCAAAAATTGCGGATTCAACCAAATCTGTTTCTTTCCCTCCAGACTCCATTTGGATAAATCCTTTTTGGTTTTTCATAAAATTTGTCTGGCGGAGAAAATCTATTTAAAAAGTTAATGTTTTATTTAAATATCCAAATTCTTCACCGTCTTGGCATGCGTCTGAATAAATAACTTGCGCGGAGCAACATCGTCTCCCATCAAAACATCGAAAATTTTGTCGGCTTCTTTGGCATCTTCAATTTTAACCTGCAGGAGTACGCGTGAGGCCGGATTCATTGTTGTGTCCCCCAATTCATCCGCGTTCATCTCCCCCAAACCTTTGTACCGCTGAATATTCGGGTTGTCATATCCTTTTGCTAACTTATCTTTCTCTTCGTCCGAGTAAGCATATTTAAAATCTTTTCCTTTTTGAATTTTGTAAAGCGGAGGCTGGGCTATATAAATGTACCCGTTATTGATCAGCGGCAAAAAGTATCTATAAAAAAGCGTAAGCAAAAGCGTTCTGATGTGCGCGCCATCAACATCCGCATCCGTCATGATAATTATGCGGTGATATCTCAATTTTGAAAGATCAAAGCTCTCGGCGATCGCCGCACCAAGCGCAATTATCAAATGCTTGATTTCCTGCGATGTCAGCATTTTATCCAAACGCGCTTTCTCAACATTCAAAATTTTACCCCGCAGAGGCAAAATTGCCTGAAACCTTCGGTCCCTAGCCTGCTTGGCGGAGCCGCCGGCTGAATCTCCCTCAACAATGAAAAGCTCCGATTCGGCCGGATTTCTCGACTGGCAATCGGCGAGTTTTCCGGGAAGTGCTAAACCCTCCAGCGCGCCTTTGCGTAAAATAGTGTCTTTAGCCGCTTTTGCCGCTTTCCTGGCTTTTAGCGCCAAAATAACTTTCTCCAACATCGCACGCGCGTCCTGCGGATGCTCCTCTAAAAACGCAGTAAGCGATTCGCCCAAAACCGACTCAACCGCTGTCCTCGCTTCCGGATTTCCAAGCTTGGCCTTGGTCTGTCCCTCGAACTGCGGATTTTTTAATTTTATTGAAATTACAGCAGTAAGCCCCTCTCTCACATCTTCTCCGGTCAGGTTTTCTTCGGATTCTTTCAGATACCCGTTCTTCCTCGCGTAAGAATTCAAAACGCGCGTGAGAGAAGTCCTGAAGCCGGTCGCGTGCATTCCTCCTTCCGGGTTTAAAATATTATTCGCGAAAGCAAGCTCTCTCGACTGCAGATCGTCAACGTATTGCAGAGCGATCTCAACGGCCATACCCTCGGCATCTTTTTGGACATAAAAAATCTTATCATGCTTTGGATTCATTCCTTCGTTCAAATATTTCACGTAAGAAGCCACGCCCCCTTCAAAATAGAACGCGTAAGAAGTGTGTTCGGATTTTTCTTTTTCGCGCTCATCGTTGATGCTTATTTTTATCCCTTTGGTGAGATAGGCCTGCTGGCGCAAACGTTCCAATATCTTCTTCCAGTCATATTCCGGAATCTTGTTTGTCTTGCTGTCCGTAAAAATTTCCGGATCGGGCTCGAACGTAATGGCAGTGCCGTTTTTTTTGCCCTTGCCGACTTTCTGGACTTTTGTCTTGGGTTTTCCGCGCTGATACTCCTGCGCCCAAACTTCGCCAGCGCGGCAAACTTCCGCGCGTAGCCACATTGAAAGCGCGTTCACCACGGAAACTCCGACTCCGTGCAAGCCTCCGGAAACTTTGTATCCGGCGCCGCCGAATTTTCCTCCGGCGTGCAATGTTGTGAGAACCGTCTCAAGGGCGGATTTTTTGGTTTGTTTATGAAGGTCGATTGGAATTCCCCTTCCGTCATCCAAAACTTTCACCCTGCGCTCGGGCAATAATGTAATCGCGATATGCTTGGCGTATCCCGCCATCGCTTCGTCGATTGAGTTGTCGACGACTTCCCAGATTAAGTGATGCAAACCCTCCGCTCCGGTGCTCCCAATATACATACCAGGGCGCTTCCGAACAGGGTCCAGTCCCTCCAAGACCATAATGTCTTGGGCGGTATAACTCCCCCCTTTACCCCCATCATTTTTGGGCGCTTTTTTAGGTGTCTTTTTAGGCATTTTAATAGTTTGATTTTAGCATAAAAACAGAACCCATGCAAACAAAAATGCCCTAATAAATAGGGCTTAAAATAATGGTTTTTACGAAATAATCATGTTCTCTAAATCTTTTGAAAATAGTGTGAGGTTTCGACAGCCAGTTTTGGTGACAAGCACCATGTCTTCGATGCGAATGCCGCCAAAAGGAATAATAGTTGGATAATCATAACTTTTATGATAATAAAGCCCTGGCTCAACCGTTACAACATTTCCTTTCTGCAAAATGCATTTGATAGAACTTACCCATGGCGGCTCGTGGATATCGATACCAACACCGTGCCCAACGCCGTGAATGAATCCCTCCATCGGACACTTTTTTATTTCGGTGGGATAGCTATGAACATTGAAATAATCCAGAGTCGCGTTGTAAATTGTTTCTCCGTCTATCCCCGCTCTAACTAATCTAATACCCATCTCCTGAGCGGAACGAACTGTTTCATACATATTCTTCAGTGCTTGCGACGGCTCCCCTTTAAAAATCGTCCGTGTCATATCAGCATAATAATGCGTTTTCATCGAAAGCGGAAAAACATCCATTACTATCGGCTGATAAGCCTGTAACGGACCGGAGCCGGCGCAATGCGGATCGGCGGCTTGTAGACCACAAGAAACAATTGTATCGATTCCAAGATATCCTTGCTGATATAGCTTAACATCAATAATTTTTCGCAACATTTCAGACGTAACAACGATTTCTTCTTCAACCAGTTCGCGTCCGTAAATAATCCTATCTTCCATAATTTGGCATGACCGCAGATAATCCATTGCCTTGCCAACAGCAACTTCCACCGCTCTCTGCGCTTTTTCGATTTCTCCAATTTCCCAATCAGTTTTTATCGCGCGCTTGGGATAAAAAGGCGCGAGAGCCAGCGCAACTTCAAACGATTTCGCGAGCTTGTCTTTCAAGCCGCATGGGAATGTGTCCGGTACTATAATTTTTTTAACACCCTGCCACTTCAGAAAATTTTCAAGATATCCCCGGCTTTTATTTTTATAATCATTGGCGTTCACAGCCTCAATACCTATATTTAATTCTTTCTTTGCGCGCTCAAGTTCCAAGGGGCCGATCAGAAGATACGATTTACCGAAATCTACCAAATCGTCTTCATCTAATAAAATATCAACAAGAAAAAACGGATCCGGCGCCTTAAACCCAGTACGCCACAAAATATCCGCCGAAAAATGCGGCGGCCCAAGATCGGTCGCCCCCCAAAGCACTAAAGCTGTTTGACTTATTTTTTTCTTCAAAAAACCATCCTCATATATCTGAAAGAAAAGTAGCAGAAATCCTATTTCTTTGCAACTATAACCCTTCCCTTCCAAAGCCCCAAAAAATCTTTTGCACAAATGAATTTATTCATTCCTTCCGACGCTTTTTTCGCGTCCGGGTCATGGTAATAAAAACCTTTGAGCGCATCGCTTTCTTTTTTAAAACCAATGAGGAGTATCAGGTGCCCTCCCGTGCCGCTCTTTACCGAAGCAAGAACCGGAATATTTTCTTCAAGAATTGAGACAATAATCCCAACGCCATTTTTGTTGGAAACCGACCTGCCTGCCGGCAATGCAGGGCTTTCAACATTTGGCCACTCTTTCCTGAAAGAATTTTCAAAACCGTGTTTTTTAGCAATCAAAACCAAACCCTCGTGTATCCATCCGACATCTGGTTTATAAGCGCCCAAAGATAATCCTTCTTTTATCAAACCATCTAAACTTAAATTCCCATCCGCATTATCAAAAAAATCCATCGCCATCTTGAGCGAAGCAATTCCGCAACTGCGATATTGCCAATCCGCATCTTTCACGTCTCGCCACTGCGAATAATACGGCGCATTAAGCAAAATTTTATTGTTACCGTCCATATTTAGCTTTATTATAGCTCATTTTTAAGCTATTGACAAATAGCTATTTTGAGTGTATACTTCGCAACAGAGTCCTGATCTAAATATCAACCCTAACCAAGGAGCGGAAAATGCGAAAAAGATACCAGATTGATGATTGCCTTGAAGACATTGAGTTGGGAGAAGAACTGTTGTCCATACCTTCAAGTGGAATGGGAAAAAACAGCCTCAAAGGCCAACGGGTTGTTATTGAGGTTTTCGATCGGATTTTTCGTGACGGCCGTGTAAGTTACGAGTGGGCTATGGCCGATCAAACAATTTCAGCCGGTGGGATGGAAAAGGCAAGCGATTGCGTTGAAGACATCGTGGATACGCTTCGGGAAACTAACCCGAAGCACATCGAGCTTATGTTTCCTCCGGTTAAGCTAAGCCGGGGAAAAACCTACATCAGCCGGCGAAAACGGGTCACGAAACTAGAGATCGCGGGCTTCAAAGCCGCTATCCAGGGAATGATGGTTATCTCGATCGCCGAATAAATAGGCATCGCAAGAGGCCAGCGCTTGTGCGCTGGCCTCATTTTTTTATAAAAATTTTAATTACCTTAATTCCGCGTTAAATTGTTTGGCGGTTTCGCCATAAATCTTGTTTTGGATAGCGTCCACCTCTTCGGAAACCAATGTCCTCTCGTTAGAGCGGTAGACTATGCGGTAAGTGTAGCTTATTTTTCCCTCGCCGAATTTCGCTGCATTCTCGTATTTATCCAAAAGCTCCACCTGCTCCACCAAATCCCCTCCAAGATCGCGTATTAAATCAAAATAATTATTAGGCACGAAATCGTTTTTAACTACAAATGAAATGTCGCGGGTTATCGGAGGATATTTTGAAACTTCTTTAAATTTATTTCCGAGCTTCAGTTGTTTTTTGACTCTGGGGTCTTCAGACCACAAGAGCCTGATATCCGGCAGACTCATGGAAGCCATGGCCAATCTCTCTAAACCAAAACCAAAGGCCCAGCCATGGTATCCGGTAAGGCCAAAATTAGAAAGTACACTTTTTCTTGCCATGCCGGAGCCAAGCATTTCTATCCATTGCCCGTTAATTTCCGCCTCCATCTCAAAACTCGGGTCAGTGTAAGGGAAATTGTGATCATAAAATCTAAAGTTTACATCTCCAAAAATACTTCTGGCAATTTCCGAAAGAGTATTTTTTAAATCTTCCGGCGTTATGTTTTTTTTGTCGTCAGGCCCGATGTAAAGCCCCCCGAACTGATGAAATACGTTCATATGGCTTCGGTCAATCTCATCTTTTCTGTATACTTTTCCGTAGCAAATCACACCCAAAATTTCTTTATTTTCGATCCTTTTTTTAATTTCAGAATGGTTTAAATAATAGTACCAAAATACCGTATCATGAGTCCTTAACACATTGTCGTCGCCGATATAATAAGTATCTGACTTGCTGCGCGCAGGATGCCCCGGCGGCATATTGAACAGATCAAACAAAATGTTAGTTGGTATGATCTCCGGAATTTGAATCACATCGAACCTTTCGAGGCTCTTGACTCTTGAAGCTCTCTCAACTATTTCTTTGAGTGGGCTCCCGGCTGCGCGCGAAAGATCCGGCATATTCAAAAACCGCGCCATCCGCTTGGAATCGGCGTCGTTCTTTTTTTCGAGCTCCGCTTTCAGTTTCGCCTCCTCCGGCGAATCGATTTTTATATATTGTTTTTCCAAATTTTTACTGAACATGATTAATACTTTACAAAAATCTTTTGATCACGGCAATGGGCTTTTTCTTTCTTAAAAATGTTTTTATGCCTTCGATGACCACTTTTCCGTCTTCTTTTATCAATTCGGGGCGGTAAATATCCTCGTACTTTCCGATTATCCTCCGCCTTTCCGCATGGATGACTTTACCGTCGCCCAGATAAATTCCGACATGCCCGATGCCTTTAGGAAAATATTTATTGTATCTTCCCAACTCTCCTTTCATAAAAACCAAATCGCCGCCTTTAATATTTTTCAAGTCCGCCCTTTTCCCCGCCATCGCTTGCTCTATCGCGGTCCTCGGCAATTTAATTCCGATTTTTTGAAAAACATATTGCGTAAAAAGCGAACAATCAAAAAACCGCGGCGCGTCCGCCATCTTCGCCCCGTATTTGTACGGCCTGCCTTTCAGGCTCTCGGCAATACTGATTACTTTTGAGATTTTATATTCTTTCCTGTTCATTTGTTATTTTTGAACCTCACGCCGACCTATAATTACATTTGCCTTATTCGCCATAAACATTAAAAAATTATATCTTGATTCGCTTTCAAATCCGTTTTCTTTTGCGAAATTTTTTTTATATTCGTCTATATCGCCCATTTCGATGCTTTTGCCGCGAATCTTCCGCCACATTGCCATATCGTCTTCGTTCAATTCGTCCGTATTAATTCCTTTCGGAAAATCTCCTTCGTTCTCCGGATTTTTTGCCGCCTTCTCCATCTCTCTCCTGAAATCCGTCATCGTGTATTCTTTTGGCTGTTCGTTAACCATAAAATTATTTAATTAAATCTTTAAACTCCTCCACCATCGGTACGTGCTCGGGGTCGACATGATAATGTTTTGCCATATAATACGCGGCCCAGTCGGCGATAAGCAATGTCCGGAATATCCTTTCAAAAAGATCCCCGCCTTCAATACCCGCCTCGTCAGTTCCAAAACCTTTTTTTTGGAAAAGTTTTTCCAAAACCGCCGCGCGCCTATTTATCCTCGGATGGTCAGTTTTATCCTTCAAAAATATAAAATGGAATTTTTCCGACAATTCTCTTGTGTTGGGGCGGGTATCGAAACCGGTCATCTCATTGTGGTTCAGTTCCGGGAAATAATTGGCGAACGCCGGGACTTTTCCGGTTTCATTGAATTTTATCTTCCAGATGCGCGCGAGGGCAAAATTTTTATTTGAAGAATAGATCACGGGCACCTTTACATGCAAATTAGCGGCAAGCGCCTTTCCTTCCGTTTCCGCGTGCGCCGAGTTCAGTTTTTTTGCCAGCATTTTTAATTCTTTCATTTTTTCCTCTTCGTACATTAATTTGAGCAGTGCCAACATCAAATAACCGGTCGCCATACGCGGCTGGATGCCGATATCAGGAATGAGAACATACGGCACTTTGTGTTCTTGAGCCAACTCCAAAAGTTTTCCGCCGGTCGTTATCGCCGCAACCGGTAGCCCTCTTTTTTTTGCTTCCAAAAAAGCATCAATTGTTTCTTCCGTATTGCCTGAATAAGAACTTGCGATAACAAGCACGTCCTTCGACCCGGACTTCCGCAATACGGTTTCCGGCAAACCATAGTCCCTGTGAACCGTAATCTCAATATCCTGCAAAACCATTTTTAAAAGATCGGCTGCCAAAGCCGAGCCGCCCATTCCGGCAACAATCACTTTTTGATACGCAAAAAGTCCGCCGGCGTTCCCGATCTCGGGCTCCCATTCAAACTGTTTCGGAAAATTCTTTATCCCGTTAGAAAATTTTGAATTGTCGCTTCTACCCTGATTGATTTCTATTGGCATATATTAAGTATAACAAATTCGTCTAATATAAATTTTCTAACGGGATTTATTGCTTCAAGCATTGCTTAATTATACAATTTCTGCTTAAATTCAGCCAGATTTGATATTTTAATGAAATATCTGGTGCTTGGCTGCGGAGCCGATTCCATGGGCGAAGCCATTGCAGCGAGGCTCTTAAAAGAAGAAGAGGCGCAGGTTTTCGTTACCGACCAAAATTTGGCGAATGTAGATAGAACTTACGGCAAAATAAAAAAAACGCTCAACGCGAATCTCAAGTGGTTTCTGCCGGACGGCGCGGGATTGGATATTATAAAACAGAAATGGTACCTGCCTTTATTTTTTAAGGATTTTGACATTATTATAAGCGCTATTCCTGCGGCACTGAACCCAATCATCGCGGAAGCGGTGATTATCGCGAATGAAAGGTACGGTGAGAAAAAAACGAACTACCTCGACCTCGGCGGTGTACTTGGTATAACCAAAAAGATCATTTTCGGAAAAAAACCCGATCTTGCGCGCCGGGCGGCGGACTTGGGAATTTCTTTGGTGCCCGATTGCGGGTTGCAACCGGGCCTCGGCAATATTATTGCAATGGAGCTTCTGGAAAAATTCGACCCGAAGCAAAGACTCGAGTCACTGATCATTTATGTCGGTGGGCTCCCCTACAATTTCACCGACCCTCCATATTATAAAAAACTATTCAACCTTGGAGGCCTTGCCGAGATATATTACAATTCTCCGCTGGTATTACACAAAGGAAGGCCGATAAAAATCAGGAAATTTTCGCATTACGAAACAATATCTACGCGCGAATTCGACCTCTATTTTAGTTCTCCGGACACGGTAAAATTCGAAGCGGCGGTAACCGGCGGATTGGGATCATTACCCTATTATCTGAAAAACCACGTTGAAACTCTTCGAGAAAAAACTCTGCGGTTCGAGGGCCATTATAAGAGAGTCAAGGCCATACCGCGCGGAAAATTCGAGGAAATTTTCACTCATTGGCTCGAAAGCTTCCAGGTCACCAAAAAAGATTTTACGGTAATGAAAGTGGTTGCCATCAGCAAAAGCGCGATTGCCGATGAACGCATCAAAATCGAGAAACTACTCTACTCCGAATCTGATGAGAATTGGACCTCGATGCAAAAAACAACCGGGTTTACTACGGCTGTATTGGCAAAGCTCATCGCCGATGGATATGCGAGCCCAGGGGCTTACCCTCCGGAAATAGCGCTTGACCCGAAAGTTGTTCTCAAGACTCTCGAAAAAGATTTTAATATTTATGAACGCACAACCCCGCTCAAATGAGCGGGGTTTTTTATTTGTGCCGGCAAATAAAAAAAACTACTTTTTTGAAGTAGCTTTTAGAAATCCTTTTTCTTTGGCAACGGTTAAAATTTCTTTTATGGCGAGACGTTCTAATGCGGCTTTTAACTCCTTGTCTGTCCGCGCTTTTACCGCCAGGTCATTGGCCTCAACTAATTTGGCAAATTGGGCTTTGCCTACGAAAAAAAGCGTTCCGGTGGTGCAAAGATTGATGCCATACCGGTTTCTTTGTCTTTGATACGCCTCGCTCTCAAAATCCTTGTTATATGCCGCGGTATATACGACCAGCACTTCGTCCCGGTAAAAGCCCAGAGGCAATCCGTAGCTTCCGTTGGACACAACCTGGCAAACATCGCCGTACTTAAGCTCCACGTATTTTGACTTTAATATGTCAGCATTCTTAACAACGACATCTACCAAGTAACCTGAGTGCAATTCATAATTTAAGCCGATTTCCCTGCCAAGCTCTATTTTCGACGCTTCCTGTTTGTCCTCCGGATTGCAGCCGGCAACTAAAGACAAAACAATGACCATCCCGAGCAGATTCCGATAAAACATATCGCCACTCCTATGATAAGATCTGAATAAATTCCTATCATACAATATATTGTCCGTCAATACGCGGTTCAAATCCCTGCCATTACACCGACATAAAACAAAAACTGCCACTGGAAGCGATGGCAGTTTTTGTTTTTGCGCGGTCGATGGGATTTCTTTTTGCTCCGACAAAAAGCCTGGGCGCCTCACACAAGAAGAAATAGGAACTCAGCGCCCTTCAAATCCCTTCAGAGCCATAGCAAAAAATAAAATACCCGTTAAGAACGGGTTTTTTATTTTTCGTGCGCGGTCGATGGGATTTGAACCCACGATCTTCCCCGTGACAGGGGGACATGTTAACCAGGCTACACCACGACCGCATATTCCAAAAAATTCAGTGGCTGAGGTGGGAATCGAACCCACGACCCCGGCTTTATGAGTGCCGTGCTCTAACCAACTGAGCTACCCAGCCTTTCTAAATAAATATACAATAAAATCGCAAAAATAAAAAGCCCTGCACGAATGCGGGGCTATTTTGGAGTAGCTATGCCTTGTGATTCAATATATTTTTTTTCGCTATACCATGTGTCCGCCAGCCAGTTCCGGAAAGACTGCTCATCTATGCCTCCGCATATCGGAACTGTGGCTTGCAATAAATTCCCTAAAATTACGACCGAGGGAAACACTCCAGCCATGATCAAACCGTTGCATTCGAATACAACATCGCCAAACCACACATTTAAGGTCTCTTTTTTTATCGTAAGGCCGTAAATAAAAACCGGATGCAGCTGATTATTCGTGAGCGTTTTTTTAACAAATTCGTCGAGCTTAACCCGTACGACAGACTCAACGGAATAGTAAAATTCCGCCCGTATCGCAATGCCTTTGATGTTCTCGTTCTGTAAAGCGGCATTAAATTGTTCCTGTGAGTTGATGAAAGTCAGATCATTCTCGGCTGATTTTACGATAAAAGGATCAAACATTAATATTGAAAAAACTACGATATAAAATAATTTCTTCATTTTTAGCCGAACACCTAAAAGCACTCTAGCACGTTAAATAAGCAAAACAAAACCCATCAAAAATGAGGGGCTTTTACTCTTTACTCAATTCTTTATAGAGAAGAGGAATATCGACCTGTTCGGTCTTGAACTTGCCGCTGTCAAAATCATATATGTAAATATTTTGCCATTCAAAACAAATGATCGGCTTTGCGAAATAAACATCGCTTCTGACGGTTTTTACCGGAACATCGCTTGCCTTATAGATGCAGGTTTTAAATTCCATTGCGGCGCTTACCGCTCCCATTCCGCCGACAAAGGCACCGCTGGGATAATCTGTTAAATAAACCACCGGCGCGTTCGGCTTTTCGGCCCCGTAATACTGCCTGGTACGATTGTCATACGATCCCAAAACCTTATTCCATCGCAAATAATAAAATCTGCCATCGTCGGGATCGCTGTTGTACGCGGGATCTGAGTCGCGCGAATCTATTACCCATTCGGGAAAGAAAAATTGTACCGTTTCTTCGAAATTCTCAGTAACAGTCCCGATAATTTTATCGATCGTTCCGTTGGCATTTTTAGAACTATAAAATGCTCCGCCCCTGATAAATTGGACGACGGCGAATTTTTCGAGCGATGACACCGAATCGGTTTCATATTCAATAACTATACCATTGCCATAACTCGGATAATCAGGGTCATCGGCAAACCACACTTCATAAGCCTTGTAGATAAGCGAAACCCTTTTAAGGTCGCATGTGCCATTTGTATCGCAATCAGGATTAAAAAATGTCCGAACGGTTTTTGAAATATCATGCACATGACCCTTGCCGTTAAAATGTGCGTAAGAAAGAACCGGAAACAGCATAAAAAGCAAAAATCCAGCAAGCAAAGATAATTTCTTCATTTTCAATATGCATCTAAGACAAAGCTTAAGATATTAGGACAAAAGAACAATATTGCTAAAATAATCTTTCGTGTCACTTTGTCTAATCAGAAAAACACTCGCCATTGACATTTTATAGTAATAATGTATACTTAAAATAATATCAGCTAACTATTTTTATATGGGAAATTTCAACAGAAGAGACGACAGAGGCGGTGACAGAGGAGGGTTCAAGCCAAGAAGAGATGTAACGATGCACAGGGCGACATGTAGCAATTGCGGGCAAAGCTGCGAAGTCCCGTTCCGTCCGACAGGCGACAAACCGGTCTATTGCAACAATTGTTTTGGAAAGATGAGAAATGCCGAAGGCGGCGCAGGCTCCGGAAAAGACAAATTCCAGCGGCGCGATTTTGGCGGAGCGCCGCAGAGACAAAATTTTGAAGGCAATAAGCAGGGCGGAAATGCGGACATCGTGCACCAGCTCGAAGCGTTAAACGGAAAACTCGACAGGATTTTGCGTACGTTGGAAAAGCCGGCTTCGGCCGCGGCACCTATAGCGGCAAAACCCGGTACTCTGAAACAAGCCGTAAAGAATGCGGTCAATCAAAAGAAGAAAAAGTAAACTTTGACAGTTATCTTGCCGGAAATAGTTCGCAAAAAACCGGCCTTGCAAAAGGCGGGTTTTTTGCTTATAATTACTTTCACATCGCGGGGTAGAGAAGTGGTATCTCGCAAGGCTCATAACCTTGAGACCTGGGTTCAAATCCCAGCCCCGCTACCACGAAAAATTAGATATAATTTTTGTGAACCGATCAAACACATTAATACCCGCCCATAGCTCAATTGGCAGAGCAGGTCCCTCTTAAGGACAAGGTTGTAGGTTCAATTCCTACTGGGCGGAAAATTTAATATTTTCATGGAAGCGTGGCTGAGCGGTTGAAGGCGCCGCTCTCGAAAAGCGGTATACTCGAAAGGGTATCGGAGGTTCGAATCCTCCCGCTTCCGAAAATCTGTTACAATATCTTTATGTTTGGATTTGCCTCGTTCGGAGTTGACGCGCTCGCAATCATAGATATTTTAGTCGTAGCAATATTGGTCTACGCAGTTATTTTGCTTTTCGAAAAAGCGCATTCGCTTTTTCTTTTTAACGGTATCGCGATCCTTTTTCTGGTTTATGTCGCGGCGCGATATTTAAATCTTCATCTTACAACAACCCTTTTTAACGCGTTCTTCGGATTCGTAGCTATAATATTGGCCGTGGTCTTCCAAAGAGAGCTGCGGAGATTTTTTGAATGGCTTTCCGCTTGGAACAAATTTCCTTACGCCAAACGGGAAATAATATCCGAGATCGTCTCCAATGAGATAATTCATACGGTTAACGACTTGGCAAATGCAAAAACCGGCGCGCTGATTGTTTTACAGGGCGACGAAGCGATCGAAAGTTTTTTGGAGAACGGCATTTTTCTCGGCGGTAAAGTTTCCCGCGAGCTCTTATTGAGTATTTTTGATACATCTTCCCCTGGGCACGACGGCGCCGTAATAATAACCGGCGATAGGGTAAAAATGTTCGGGGCGCACCTGCCTTTGGCGCGAAAGGCAGAGGCCACCAAAAATTTCGGCACAAGACACCGCGCCGCCCTCGGATTAGCTGAACGCTCCGACGCGCTCGTCATTGCAGTATCGGAAGAAAAAGGAACCGTATCGCTCGCGGAAAACGGCGAAATCAAAGCGATAAACGATGAGAATGAGCTTGCGTTCAGAATTCATGATTTCTTAAGAACGCGTCTTCTTGAAGAAACCGGCGGCAAAACAAGTTGGATCCCGCAAGGAAATATGCGGGAAAAAATAGTTGCCCTTGCCATAGCCGTTTTGCTATGGTTCGCGCTTGCATCATAAACAAGAGTTGTAACCAGTCCCTTTTCTGAAACGTTTGCATAAGAAGACATGGGTTTTTGAAGTGCCAAAAGGCAAAAAGGTTCTAATTGTGGGCACGGGCACTATCGGTGAACCGCTGATTCATCTCTTCACGAAAGAGCGCAAGGAAATCGGCTTGGGTGAAATATTTTTTTACAAACGCTCCCCTTTGGAAGAAGAGGCGGACAAAGTCAAAGACATGACAGAAGCCGGAGCGCTATTGATCGTTGAGAATAAAGAAAAAGAAAAGAAATTCCTTGAACTCGGCCTTTATCCGGTCGGAACGTTCCCAAAAATTGCAAAATCAGTCGACGTTATTGTTGATTGTACGCCTGAAGGAAATAAGCTCAAAGAAAAATTTTATAATTCTCTTCCGAAAGTAAAAGGGTTCATTGCCCAAGGCAGTGAAAAAGATTTCGGAAAACCTTATGCCTGGACAATAAATGATTCCGCGCTAACTCCGGAAAACCGGTTTATCCAAATAGTAAGCTGTAATACGCACCAGATGCTTTGCGTCATAAAAAGCATCACAATGGCGCACGGATACCTAAATCTGCAATACGGAATTTTCACTATTTTCCGGCGCGCGAGCGATATTAGCGAAGATAAGGGAATTTTAGGCGTTGAATTTGAAAAATATTCGCATCCTCCTTACGGCTCGCATCAGGCGGACGACGCGGCAAGAGTATTAAGGACTCTTTACAAAGACAGAGAGTTTTTCCCCATTTCCGCGCAGGCGTTAAAAGCTCCTACACAATTAATGCACACTTTTTGCTTTAATTTGGAATTAAAATCCGGCATCGATCTTGCAGAGGCCAGGGAAAGACTGTGTAAAAATCCGCTTGTGGCTTTCACAAAATTTAAAAGCAGCAATAAAGTATTTGCGCGCGCGCGAGACTCGTCGCGATCTATCCTTGGAAGAATTCTCAATCAAACGGTTTTCTGCGAGCAGACCTTGGGAGTTTCTGATAACGGCCTGAGAATATCCGGTGGGTGCTTTACGCCGCAAGACGGCAATGCTCTCCTTTCCTCCGTTGCCGCGACTCTTTGGCTGCTCGATCCAAAAACCTATCTCGAAAAAATGAAGGTTTTTGATAAGTTCTTGTTCGATAAAATTTAAAGCGGAGCAGACAATAAAAGCAAAAAAGTTGCGAGCTACGCAGCATAAAAAAACCTTCCGCCTAGAGCGGAAGATTTTTCATTATGGTAAGTAAATCGCGACTCCCGATTTACTATTTTAATTCAATTTTTGATAGCCAAGCGCGGCCTGTCCGGCCAAAATACTGCGGATACTTCTAAGTAATTTGACAGCCAGAACAAAGCCAGTGATACCTGCGGCAGAAATGAACATCAATAACGTGGGTTCAGCGCTATTTAGCGCGGACGCGATGAACTTCGGCAAACCCATAACGTCGGATGTTGCGACAGATTCAAAGTTCTTCCAGATTTGCGCTACAAAAAAACGCTCCGCGGTAAGTTTGAGGGCGGCCGTTATAAACAAGGCGCTTCCCAAAAGCATCGGAACGCCTCTGCGGACAAACCAAATGCCGTAAACTCGCGTCATTATTCGATTTTTTAGCTGTTGTTCTCTTGTTTGCATATGGCGTATAGCTTATGGCTTTTAAGCTTCACTGACTATATCCTTTAAAACCTTGCGTGCCCTAAAAAGTTTCATCTTCAAAGCACCTATTGAAAGGCCGTGTTTTTTGGCTATTTCGTCATACGGCCGGTCTTCTACATAATGCGCCTTAAGGAGCGCTGAAGCCTCCGTTGGCAAAGTTTCCATGGCGTCTTTTATAACGCCGACTCTGTCGTCCTTATCTATGGAGTTTTCCGTAACAAGTTTTAATTTCGATTCGATATCGTCATCGTCCCCCGCTAAAATCTCATCAAGATATCCCACGTCCCCGAAAGTTTTCTTTACTTTGCGGTAATGCGTAAGCGAGGTATTTACCAAAATCCGCCAGGCCCAGCTTTTGAACTCAACGCCGGGCTGTTTTTTGAATTTTTTGGCATTCGCGTAGATCTTGGTAAATGTTTCCTGAACAATGTCCTCGGCCTCTTCCGATGAATGGACGATACCGAGCGCTTTTCTGAAAAACGGAGTCTGGTATTTATCAACGAGCAATGAAAAAAGCGCCGGATTGTTCACCGACTTTTTTAAAATTATCTCATCAGGCATCTCCTTCGAGTCGTCGTTCCCCAGCGTGAGAAATTCATGAACCTTCCTCCTCATGTGTTCATCATCCCATCATCTTTATATTTTGTGTAGATTGACCAGCCGACAAAAGTATGGTCTGGCGGGTAAGCAACAAAAAAACTAATGGTCTTATCCATTAGTTTTTAATTTTTGTTTAAGTAATTTTTCTTCTCTACCAAGCTTCTCCGGCTTGCATAGTTTGCATGGCCTCATGCCGGCGAGCACCGCGTCTCTCCAAAAGTGGAAGAAAATTCTGTTTTTTTTCAAAGCGCGCATGCCACTCTTGCAGGTAAGTGTACCGAATATTCCCATTGTCACAATTCCTGCATAAAGCCCGGGATAACGACTCTCAACAATTTTGCCACGCTTCCAGATTTTATAACGCTTCATTTTCCTTCAGCCTTCTTAAGCAAAATTAACTTATTTATTTCCTTGTCGCAATACCAAAGATGGCCGGCGCACAGAAGTTCCAAAATATTTCCCATTCAAAACCAAAAACACCTGATTAAATTTTATCAGATGTTTTTGTTATAGTCACCAATTCTTATTTGGACCTTGGGAGAATCGGACTCCCACCTCATCCATGCCATGGATGCGTTCTACCACTGAACTAAAGGCCCGATTTGATTTAGCCCCAGGCTCAATTCTCTTTTGTATCAATCAGTTCTTCTTTTAGCAGAGATTTCTTACTGAAGTGGAAAATGTACAAAATTTCCAAAATGCCGGCGGTGTTTATGAGAAGCAGGGCGATGAACCAATAAAGATCTCCGCGCCTTGCGGCATGCCACAGAGCTCTCCCTTTCCAATAAATGGTCCAAACAACAAGTGCAAAAATAAAAAGTCCGATGAAAGGCCAGAAAACAAAGCCCCAAAACGGCATATTCCATTGCGCATTCCAGGTATTATAATAAGCTCCGAATCGCATAAAAATAATTTAGCAAGTTTTAGCAAATTAAACCAGACCGGTTGAACCGAACCCGCCACGGGAGGCGTTGCTAAGATCCTCAACTTCCTCCCATTCGGCTTTTTCATATTTTCTGAAAAAACCTTGCGTGATGCGCTCGCCTTTTTCAATTGAAACCGGTTTATCGGAAAAATTATAAACCGCGGCATGGTATTCGTCCGCGTTCCCCGAAAAATCTGTGTCGCCGATAGCCACGTTATTCGCAAGCATCAGTCCTTTTTTGTGAAGCGATGAGCGCGCCGCCATTATTAGCATATGGCTCTCCGGGTGCTCTATTGCCACATTAAGCGGTATATACTTTATTTCCTTCGGCAAAATCTGCGCGGCAACTCTTGCCGTAAAATCAAAACACGCCGCGCCCCCGGTCTTGTACTCCGGCAACGGAAGCGATTTGTCGAATCTTTTTATGCGGACTTTCATTATATATATCTTAATATTAAAAAAATAAAAGCGCTAGATTTTCTCCAGCGCCTGATGCAGGTCATATATCAAATCCCTGTGGTCTTCTCTTCCTAGCGACAAACGCAATGTGCCCGCAGTTATTCCGGCTTTCAGTTTATCGCTGTCAGCCATTTGCCCGTGCGTTTCGCCCCACGGATAAATGATCAAAGAACGCGACTCGCCGATGTTCGGAGCGTGCCAGAAAAGTTTAAGCGATTCCAGAACCATTTTAGCATTTTCACGTCCGCCGTTTACCTCAAAAGCCATTAAGCCCCCGAAGCCTTTTGGCATCAATTTTCTGTTCCTTTCGGCCCGCTCTCCGATACCGGGATAAAAAACTCTGCTTACCTTCGGATGCCCCGCAAGAAACGCCGCGATTTTCATCGCGTTCCTGCAGTGCTCTCTCATCCTTACCGTGAGCGACTCAATATGAGCCAGCAAAAGCGAAGCCGTGTCCGGAGACATGCATGGGCCCGTATCCCGAAACCACATTTTTTTGAGGTCATCGATCAGATCTTTTTTTCCCAAAATAGCCCCACCGATAACTTCTCCGTCGCCCATATATTTAGAAAGTGAATGCACGACTATATCGGCGCCCAAACTCAAGGGCTTCAGAAGCACAGGCGTTGCAAGCGTACTGTCCACGACAAGCGGTACACCGAAAGAATGGGTAATGTCAGCAATAAATTTAATGTCAAAAATATCTATCAGCGGATTGGACGGATTTTCCAAATGGAAAAATTTTGTCCTGCCGCTGTGTCCCATTATCCAGCCGGTGCCGTTTTGCGGATCTTCAACAAAAGTCCTTTCTATCCCCAACGAAGGAAGAATAACATCAAAAAGATGAAACACTCCTCCGTAGAGCCGATTGGAAGAAACTACGTGTCCGCCGTTATTCGCCAGATATTTGGAAATAAGGTCTATAGCCGACATTCCTGACGAAGTACAAAGGCACGCTTCCGCACCTTCCATAACCGCGAGCCGCTTTTCCAGTTTGTCGACGGTTCTGTTAGTTATGCGAGAATACATAAATCCTTCTTTGGTGCCGGCAAATTTTGCTTCGCCTTCCTCCAAAGTGCCCAAAGGGTAAGCTGCTACGCGGTCTACTCCGATGCGAAGCTCCGAATCGGTGAGCGCGCCGCCTCCATGTATCTCAAGCGTTTTGGGGCGCAATTTAGTCTCCGCGGAAAACTTTCTGTGTTTAACCATTTTCAATCCTCCAATTTCCTCCCCCACCCTAGCTCCGAAATGGGTTTTTGTAAAGAAAAAAAGCCTGGCTATCCGGCTTTTTGAGTATGCAATTTTATTTTAGAGATTTTTTCAAGATACTTCAGCTTACAATCGTCATGCACATTCACTTCTGTGATAGATTTTGATTTGGGATCGTAAGCTTCCATTCTGATTCTTCCAACTCCCCACGTTTCTTCTTTGCATAAATAGCAGGTGTAGCGCGGAACCGGAACTGAATGTTCCCCGTTTCTCGCATCACATTCCAATAAAACTACGGCACACCTTTGGTCTTCCCTGTCCTGATTATATAAACCATCAACTTTTGCCATGCGTTTTCGTACATCGGTCATGTTTAGAGTAATGCGCTCCGGACCAATCTTCACGCCATATGTATACAAAACAATATCTTCCACATTTCCGTCGAAAACTTGGGATAACACATTATTGAACCGCTTAAAAAATATTTTATCAGCTCTTCTCTTACCACAGAATAAATCAAGGACAAAAGCCGCCCCGCAACCACGAACTTCTTTTATGATAATTTTCATGTGCCTCTCTCAAATTTCTCTCCTCTCACCCTAACTCATAATAAAATCTTTGGCAATCTCGGCAGACTATCATGCGCTAATTCGTTCGAATTAGGGATATATAGAAATAAATAGCGGTTTGTGTTATAAAAAATTGTCGGCGGTAAAACACAGAATACAAAGTCCCCCTCGTAGTTCAACGGATAGAACATCCCCGTCCTAAGGGGTCGATAGAGGTTCAATTCCTCTCGAGGGGACAAGTGTGTTATATTAAATAAAATGGAATGCCAGGATAAAATTATAGCCGCCATAGAAAAAGCACTACCAGGAGTAGTAAGTATTGCGGCGTCCAAGGAAGTTGAACTGGTTGCGAAAGATCTGCAAAAAATGGGTATGGCTCCGGAACAATTTTCACAAAAACTCCGGGACGAAGCCGAGAACGGCAAAGTTTCGGTGTCCGGTGGCTCCGGTTTTATCGTTGATTCCAGCGGACTCATACTCACAAACAAGCACGTCGTGCAAGACAAAAAAGCGTCTTACAAAGTAGTGCTGAACGCCAACGGCGAAAGCTACGATATCGAGGTTATAGGAAAAGATCCTTTGGCGGATATTGCCATACTTAAAATCATCGATCCGCCGGCAAATTTACCGTCCATTAAATTGGGGACGGCAAAAAATATAAAACTTGGGACGGCGGTCATCGCGATCGGCAATGCTTTGGGCGAATTTTCAAATTCCGTATCTACCGGCATTATTTCCGGCTTATCCAGATTTCTTTCGGCAATTACCGATTTCGAGGGGCATCAGGAAAGATTAAGGGGGCTTATCCAGACGGATGCCGCCATTAACCCGGGAAATTCCGGCGGGCCCCTAATAAATATTGACGGAGAAGCTATCGGAATAAATTCAGCGATAGTTTTTGGGGCGCAAAACATCGGCTTTGCCATTCCTATCGATCGCGCCAAAAAAGATCTTGAAGAAATAAAAAAACACGGACATATACGTTCGCCGTTTTTAGGAGTGAAATACGTGCTCTTAAATAAAACCGTGGCAGATCATTTCAAAATTTCTCTCCGGCATGGCGCGCTCGTCATGCGCGAAGGGCTTCCTGAAGATAAAGCTGTTTTACCGGGAAGCGCCGCGTACGAAGCCGGCATCAAAGAACACGATGTCATAGTCGCGGCAAACGGCAAAGAAATAACGGAAAAAGAAACATTGGAAGACGTGCTTTCCAATTGCAATGTCGGGGATAAATTGAATATTCAAATCCTGCGGAAAAACCAAAAAATGAGTTTCGATATCATTCTCGAAGACCGCGCCAAGTTCAGTTAAAAGAAAAAACCGGCGCTTAAACCGACTTTCGATAAGATCTATTTTTTTCTCAATCTTATTTGCCTACCGTCCGGGTCTTGGACTGTCGCACGATCGCACGCGCCGTGCAAAAGCGGATGAGGAGCAAGAATCGGCGCATTAATGCTTTTCAATTTCTTAATCACCTCAACGACATCATCAACAGAAAATACCAATGCTCCGGCAAATCGATTTTCCTTAATGATCTTATCCGGCTCGGACAAACCAATATTGAGATTCAAATCGTTTTCGAGTTTTGCAAAATAGTAGTAATTTATGCTCCATCCGCCTTGTATTTTATGCAACTCAAACCCAATAGCTTCGTAAAATTGTTTCGTCTTTTCGAGATCAGTAGCGTAAATCGTCAGAGATATAAGGCCAACGCCCATAATTTTAACCTCACGCGTCAAACTTCTAAGCAGACTATATCACGCCAAATACGGCATTGCAATCTAGCCGATATAATTTGCGCGAAGTTCAGCTAAACCCCCAAAAGTTTTTTGAGCTCCTGCTGGTCAAATCCGATGACAATTTGGCCATCGATTTCGATTACCGGCACGCCCATTTGACCGGTTTTTTTTATCATCTCATCCCGCGCCTGCTCATCCTGCGCAACATCATGCTCAACAAAAGCGACTTTGTTGTCGTTAAAATATTTTTTGGCCATCTTACAGTAGACGCACCACGGAGTCGAATAAATCGTAACTTTTTTTACCATATAAACTTATAATATCAAAATTATTTATTAATGCAAAATCTGTACGGTTTTTTGGCCCACGCTTTGGCATATTCTACACCGATGCGCGGCGCGCGGCGGATTTGAGAAGATTTTATTCTGACGCCGCGGTCTTCTATCCACAGCCCTGTTTTTTGAGATGCCGGTTTAGTATTAAAACGCCCGTCTATTCTTAAAAATTTCGTAAGTTTGGCAGGGCCGTTTAACGACTTTGCCGGTCTGTTGAGCCGACTTCTATGCACAAAATTTTTATTGACACGCATATTCGCCTGCTGGCGAATTGCTCTGCTCACGCCGTCGCGTTGCGCAAGGTCTCTAAAAATTTTTGCATGCGAAGTCGGCAAGGCCCCTCTTATCAATACTGCCGCCGGAAAATCCTTTGGTCCCGTCACAATGTTCAACATCCAATGCATTCCGTAAGTAAAATAAACATACCAAATTCCTGGTTTCCCAAACATCGGCTTATTACGCTTCGTTTTCCCGCGCGATGCGTGCGACGCCTTATCCTCCGGCCCGACATAAGCCTCAGTCTCGGTAATTATAAGGCAAATTTTAGAAGTCCGACTTCCCGGGGAAGTCGGATCTCCTGTAATTTGCCTACATAAATATTTTTCCAAAAGCTCCTCTGCTACTTTCAATGCTGGTCTCTCAAAAAATTTTTGAGTTAGAGTCTTTTTCACCATAAAAAATATTTAGCGAGCTCCTCATGTGAAGTAACCTTGGCGTAATTCCCTTCCGGAAAAACATTCATGTGATCAAACAAAAATTTATTTGGTACATCTTCTAAGACGTTCAAAATTTTTGTTTCGTCGTCAACATAATGCGTGATGCCCAATTCCTTTGCCTTAATATTTTTTTCTATCGGTTCAACCACAAAAAAAGCATTTGATTCGTTGAAATACTTAGGCCACAGCCCTTTCACTTTTAAATACTCAATCGCGATATCGGGCGCCGCCCTCCTTGATATCAAATAATATGGGATTTTCCGTTCTTTAATTTTTGAAAGAAGCGAAACAATTCCCGGCATCAGGTCGGCGTTCATGGATACTCCAAGATTATGATAAAGCGCCGTCTGAAGCGATTTCAGGTCTTCTGGTGATAATATTTTTCTGATAATTTCGGACGCGGTTTGCGTGATCTTTAATTTATATCCTAGTTTTTTAGCGAACTCCAGCTTGAGTGGATTGTTATTGATCACAACCCCGTCCATGTCAAACCCCAAAATTTTATTGTCCACATGACTTTTCATATATATTCTTATATATTAACCTAAGATTTTGATTTTGAAAGCGCGATGAACAAGATAAAATTACCGGCGCAAAAAATCAGCATAATCGGATTGACCGGCAACATTGCTGGAGGAAAGGGGATAGTCGCAGAATTATTGAAAAAAAACGGATACAAATATTTCTCGCTTTCGGAGCAGGTATACGCCATAGCCAAAAAACGCGGCGAGGAAAATGCCGCTAGATCAGTTTTGCAAGACATAGGAAATGAGATGCGCGCAAATTTTGGCTCCGATATCCTAGCCCGGCTTGTAGGAGCGGAAATCTTTGCTTCCTCCAACAATTTAATCGTAATTGACGGCATCCGGAACCCCGGGGAAATAGAATTTTTCCGGAAACGCCCGGAATTTTTATTGATAGCCGTCATCGCGCCGAAAGTAGATCGTTATGAGAGAATGTTAAAAAGAAACAGGCCGAGCGACCCTAAAAATTGGGAAGATTTTTTAATCATGGATAAGCGCGATATTGGACAAGGCGAATCTGAAACCGGACAGCAAGTCGGAACGTGCATAGAAATGGCTGATTTTATTTTACCGAACAATTGGTCGGTGGAGTCGCTTGAAAAAAGAGCAATAATCATCATGGAAAGCTTGAGAACGTAGACCGGTAATGTTATAAAAGCGGCAAATTGATCTGTACCCCGAAAAGTAGACACGGTTAATAAAGCTACGGAGCACAATCTAAAAGATGATTTCTGTATTCAACAGGGGTCATCTTTTTTAATTCCCATTGTCGCCTTCCGTTATTGTAGTACTCCATATATTCTTCGATCAATGAATACAATTCTTCAAAAGTCTTGCAATCCTTATAATCAACGTCGTCTTTTAAATGCCCAAAGAACGATTCTATTGGTGCGTTATCAATACAATTTCCTTTCCTGGACATGGATTGGATCATTTTGAGTTCCTGGATTTTTTGTATGTATAGCGGGTTTGTGTAATGGAATCCCTGATCTGAATGAATCAGTACCTTTTCTGATCCGCCGTTCTGCTCCAATTTCCCTATCGTATCAATGACCAAACCCATTTCCAAATGCCCGGTCAGATTCCAAGCCACAACCTCTCTCGTAGCCACGTCTTTGACTACCGAAAGATAGGCAAACCTGTGATTGAACGGAATGTATGTAATGTCGGTGCAAAACACCTTGGAAGGCATATTTTGCTCGAATGCCCTCTCTAATTGATTTTCAAATGTCCTGTGTTCCATAGATTTTTTCATGATTGCTTTGTACGGATTCCTTCTTCGTATTTTCGCGATCAAGCTGTATTTTTTCATAATTCTGATTATTTTCTTATGGTTCATAATTATCTCTTTCTCTAATAGCTTCATTTGGATGGTTCTCCAGCCGTATTTTGCCTTGCCCTTATTGAATATTGTCTTAATCAGCAGATAGTCATCATGGTCTTTTTCTACCTCATCTGCATGCTCCAGCCATTTGTAGTATCCACCCCTGGACGCTTCGGCAATGGCACACAATACTTTAATCTCCATGCCGAGCTTTCTGATAATCTTGTATTTTTGCTTTGGCCTGAGTTTTGTTACTCCGCTCTTTTGGCCCGGAGCTTGGCTAAAAAATCATTTTCAGCTTTCAAGTAGGCGATTTCTGCCTCCAACCATTTGATCTTGTCTGCATCCGACAAGTCTTTTGGCTTTTTTGGCCTTCCTGTCCTGCCTCTGGTTTCGATTGCCAGGCCACCTTCTCCTTTTGCCCTCCATGTCTTATTCCATCGTTTCAAGCAACTTTGCGGCTGGTCTCTGCCTATTGTATTCAGATCAAACCCGGCTTGCTTGAATATTTCACGCGAGGTTAAGCCTTGTTTGTATAGTTTGACCGCTTTAATCTTGAAATCATTGCTGTAGGTGATCGACCTTTCACTGCACCCGGAAACATTTTCATTCCTCAATAACTGCTCTGCCTGCTCTTTAGTGAATATTCTTTTGCTCATATATTTATTAGTGATTAATTATTGAATCTTATCAAACAAAAAAGTGGGCACTTATTGTGTCCACTTTAGAGGGTACAGATCAAATAGCCGCTTTTTTTTTATTTATAGATATCAGCTTGCAGCACAGGCGTTGAAACTCTGTACCTGTGAATTATAGTTCGCAATCATGACTTTTAATTCGTCTATCAGTGAATTTATCTGTCTCACAAGCGCGTTATATTCGTCAACTTTCCGATTGTATTCCATTCTTTCTTCCTTGGTCTTGGGATCAGACGATTCTATTTCCTGCTTTAGCGCGTTAGCTTTCGAACGAAACTCATCCAATTTATTTTCATAAGAAGCTATTGAAAGTTTTAGTTCCGCGTCAGGCGAAGGGCAGGCGGATGTCGGTTTTCCAAATTCCTGCACCGCGAGCCAGGTTTCGTGCCCTTCGAATGTGCCTTTGCCGACAGCAACACCTATTTCCTGATATTTAGTATTTAAAATATTAGCGCGATGGCCCGGCGAATCCATCCATGCCTGCACCAAGTCTCGATCGCCGCCAAAATTGCCTAAAGCTAGATTTTCTCCGCTTGCTATGTATTCATATCCTGCGCTCTCAACAAGTTCTCCGGGGCCGATTCCTGCAGGAGAAACATGCTCGAAATATTGGTTTTTGAACATATCTTTCAATTTCGCTTCGGCGGCGGCGTTTAATATCAAATTTTCTTTCAACGGCGGCAAATTTCCGTTATCTTTTCTTTGCGCATTTGTCCAATTTATTACTCCGGGCTCCGTTAAAACCGCCGAAATCTTTTTTACCGGAATACGAAGAGGCGCCGGAGCGGAAATTTCTTTTTTTATATCGCTTATTATCCGCGGAGCCGATTCCGTAATTTCGGGAAATGCTTTATAGATCGTTAAAATGTCCGAGCGGAAATAAAAAAGGCCAGCCATCAAAGCGGCAAACGCCCAAAAAATTATTTCCTTTTTGGGCCGGCTCATTTACTTTCTTCCTTTGAGCCAAAAAGATAAGTGGTAAAAACTACCACTATTATCGTGATGAGCGCCGCGTAAACGAATTTGGCAAGCAAAGAATTCTTATCCAGCGGATATAAGTATTCGATAAGCGCCTTGATCGCTTCATTCCAGGCCAAGCCGGCAACCAGTCCAAGCCCAGCCATAATATAGCCTTTTGTCTGCTGTTTTATTTCTTCGCGCAACATAGATGTTATAATTATAGTATGAAATACTACTCCGGGAAAGGAGATAAAGGCACCTCAACGCTTTTCGGTTCTGGAAAAAGATTCTCAAAAACCGGCAAAGTCTTTGAGGCCTTGGGTGCTTTGGACGAATTGAATTCTTACCTCGGAATTTGCAGATCTCTGGCTCTGGATAAAAAAGTTAAAAATGCGCTGGAAACCATCCAAGAAAATCTATTTATCATCCAAGCGGAAGTAGGCTCATCAGGACGCCCAACATCCACTTGGATGTCGGACGTCCAAGTTATAAAAATAGCAAAATTAAAAGAATTGGAAAAAACTACTAATAAATTCGGCGATGCGGCTGGTATTATAACCAAATTTACACTTTCCGGCGGCTCCCTGCTTTCAGCTCACCTGGATTATGCTCGTACACTCGCCCGCCGGGTCGAACGCGCTTACTTAGCTGTCGGACAGCTAAGTGATGCGAATATCGCCTATTTGAACCGCCTCTCTTCCCTTCTTTTCATCCTCGCGCGCTATACCAACAAAAAAGCCAGGAAAAAGGAAAAGAATCCGAAATATAAATAAAAGAAAAACCCTCTGCGTTACACGGAGGGTTTATTGGGTTCGCATCTTGGACAGAAAATATGAGGAATGGTCTGGATATATCCGCACGCGGGAGAATTTTCGGTCCATCCCAGCTCCTGATATTCCATCCTGTTGCAACATATGCATTGCGACTTCAAACCGCGGATAAGTTTTTCTTCTCTCAATTTTTTAAAATCGAGATTGGGATTAAGCAAATGCTTCAGCAGCGCCATACGCACGGACACCCCCAACTCCATTTGCTTGAAATACATCGCGCGCGGATCTTTGTCCATACTCACTCCGTGGGAATCAAGATCGTTCTTCCGCCAGATAGGCAGTTCATTCCCTTTTTTTGTGCGCGGAAATGGATGCATTACCAGCTTTACCCCGTATTTGTCAGCGGTTTTTTTGTCGATGCTGAAACCTTGCAAATTTTCATTGCCATACTCCGCTTGGTGTCTTGTTACATAAAAAATGTCCGCTTCAGTAAGCGAAGAATGGATCTCAAATTTATATTTTTTCCGTTCAAGCTCGTCCAAAAGATTTCTTGGTACATGGTTGCCGTGCGATGGGATAAACTTCAAGGTCATGCCTAAATCCCCGCATACTGGAGCCAAAGAATGTATGGTCCGTCCTCGCTCAATATCGTTCAAAAAAGCGATCGAATAATTTTTGAATTTGGAAAAATCACGCTCAAAATCAAGTCCAAGGCCAAAAGCCATTGAAGCTATATCGCCAAGAGTTTGAGTGGGATGTTCGCCGTCAGGACCATCTCCGGCATTTATAAAATGGACATCGTAGCCAAACTCATCACAAATATCGGCGGCTCTCGCCACAAGCCCGGATTCCGCTGTGCGAAGAATAAGAGCATCGTAGCAAGAAGCCCACGCCCTTACCTCGTCCTCAAAGTAAGCGTCTTTCATTGCTGAAGAAAAAACAAGTTCCCAGACAGTTTTGCCGTTCTTCTTTTTTTTAATACCTCGTTCATGGAACACGCTTGCACCAAGTCGGGCGCCGGCGCTTGCAAAGCTATGTAAAGTCCTTGATGATTCCTGCCAAAAGATCTCGCAAATAACATATCCCGGTAAAACATGCGTAAGAAGTTCCCTTCCGTCGCGCGTTTTCAAAAGTTCCATGATCAACATCGCATCTCGAAAAAGATGTATCAAAAAACCCAGATCAAATTGCCTGCTCGACAGAATATGTTCCAGCCGTTCTCCCATTTTTTCTCCTTTTTCAAACTGCTAGACTAAAAAGATTTAAGCAGAAAAAAAACGGGCAGTCAAGCCGACCAAGCTTGCTTTTTTATCTACGCCGTTGTATGATACAACTATGAAACGGAGAGATTTGGTATTGGAGCAAAATCAGTCAAAAACAACCATTGAGGTTTTTATGGCGCTATATAACAAGAACATACCCGAAAATTTGCCGCGCGTGACGATCAAAATGCTCCGGGAATTCCAGGCGCAGAACCCGTCGCTTTTTAAGCATGGAAATGCCTGGTCCATCGAACGCCACCGCAAGAAAGTGATGGACTGGCTTTATTCGTGAGCACCGCCGGCAACTGGCTATCTTTATTTCGGTGGGTCGCATCGTAGAGGATGTTAGAACTGTTTTTGAACGATTAAATAACGCAACAATCTATGTTCCAAGCCTTCAACCGATGGTGTTAGTGTAATTTACCTTACCTTGCGATTCACCATATTATCCCCACTTCTATTGACAGGCTATTGTGGCTTGCTACACTTGTATTGTCTTTCGGTTAGTCATAACTGAAAGGGTATAACATCCAAGGGTCGCCCTCCGCGAGGAGGGCGGCTTTGTTATTTAGTGTCCTTTTCTAATTCAGCTCTATGTTTTAAGTCTTTACCCCAGACACCATCAATGTTCAAAATATCGGCATATCCGTCTGCGCCAGTCCTCAATTCCTGCGATATATTGTTTTTTGAAGAAAATATAAAAACCTTTTTCCCGTGGTTTTTCAAATACGTTACAAGCGCCAGAAAATCAGAATCTCCAGTAAAAAACACTGCCGTGTCATATTTTTTGAAATGGTGAAGAACATCTATGGTTATCTCTACATCCATATTTCCCTTTTCTTCTATTGCTTCGCCATGCTCATTGAGCACGCTGATTCTTTTTAACTCCTTTTTTATAACTGCAAACCCCAAGCCTTTGTTCAAAAATATGAAAAATTTATGTTTACCATCCAAACTGTAATTTCTAGTGCCTTCTGCTGGATACGCTGTGTAGTAAAAAGCCTTGGTAGATGTCCCGCTAAATTTTTCTTTAATGTATTTTATTGTCTTATCAAAATCCAAAAATTTACCTTTAGCCTTTATTGCTTCCCATAAATTTGACGCATCAATAAACACATAGACCGTGTTCGCTGTTTTGTTTTGAGAATCTTCTAAAAACGCATTCATACTATATAAATATCAGAGTTTTCTAATTTTTACCATCCTCTGCTCATTATTACTTTTGCAGTATTCTTGCATTAGTCCGAACCGCTTTCGCCGCCTGTGGCGGCGAGCCTGCCTGCTGGCAGGCAGGGATGTTAGAACTATTATTCAGAGGCGGAGCAGACACGTTTATATTCCAAATCTGGTTTAACTATAAAGGCTCTTTAAACATTAGTGTGCCAAATCTGCGGCAGAAAAACAAACGGCAGCAAAGCTAATGTGACCTTTAATACGTAATTCCTGAAGTTCCTGAAACCGTAAGACATCCGTTTTACGGTTTTAATT
>Ga0209542_10003712_pt1 | contig 32319 bp, 39 predicted proteins | sample RifCSPhighO2_01_FD_184028 | JGI IMG/M metagenome (GOLD analysis project Ga0209542, IMG submission 184028) | Soil microbial communities from Rifle, Colorado - Rifle CSP2_plank highO2_0.1 (SPAdes) (version 2) | ecosystem: Environmental > Terrestrial > Deep subsurface > Rock core/Sediment ... | reverse complement strand
TTATTATAAGAGAAATGCCTTACTTAAGGGATCTTCTTTCTTATCTGGAGAAAAACAAAGACATGGAAATTTCCTTTTTGCAGGAAGGCGACTATGAGTTTTTGGAAAAAACAAGCCCAAAAAGAATAAAAAAATGGAATCTGCTCGGAAGGTTTTTTGATGAAGACTTTAAGAAAAATACTGAGGCATATTTATGATTGACAAAAACAGCCTATTGAAATGGCTAGGCAATTTAGATAAAAAACTGAATAAAAATGTCACTTTAATAGCAGTAGGCGGAACTGCCATGACACTATTAGGATTAAAAACATCTACAAGAGACATTGACTTCTGCATAGCATCAAAAGACAAAGAAGAGTTTGAAAAAGCCTTGGATAAAAAATTTATTGTTCATATTTTTACAGACGGGTATATATTTTCAGAGCAATTGCCTTCTGATTATATCAAAAAAGCAAAAGAAATTGCAAAATTGAAAAATATAAGCCTTAAGGCATTAAATCCAATTGACATCATAATAACAAAAGCAGCAAGGCTGAATGCAAGAGATGAGGAAGACATTCAAGTTTTGTCAAAATATGCCGATAAAAAAGAATTAATCAAGAGGTTCAACAAAATTGTAAAAACATACGCTGGAAATGAAGAAGCATATAAATATCATCTAAATGTTGTACTGAGGAGATTCTTTAAAGATAAATAATTCAAAACTTAATCTGAAGGCGGTTAAAATCAAGCTTCAGCAAACTCTTTTAATCAAGCACTTTACTGTTGAACATAAAGGCAAAACCTATTATGTAGAGTATGCTAACTCTGACGGATATGCAGCATATTTAAGCAACCGTTTTGATTGGCAAATCCTGGATGAAGAGCTTGAAGAACTATGCATCTGTGAATTTGAAAATGATACAAAAGAAGAAAAATGGCAAATAAAAAAGAACAGAAGGCTGTATAACAAACTAATAAAATTCTGCATAAGGCATTTTGATGATTATGAGCCGAAATTATCATAAAAAACCGAAATATTTAAATACCAATTGGTATTTTTATCTATCAAATGATAGAAAAATCTACCATACAAAGGGTGCTGGAAGTATTTTTTGAAAATCCCTCGAAGAAATTGCACCTTAGGGAGCTTTCCAGGATTTCAAAGCTGTCAATGCCTACAATAGTATCTGCCACGGATTCTTTGGCAAGGGAAAAATTGATAATTAAAACAAAAGGCAAAGTCGTAACAGAAGTTGTGGCAAACAGGGAAAATGTGATTTTTATGAGGCATAAGCTTCTCTACAACCTTGAAAAAATTTACAATTCAGGCATCATAGAGCATATTTCGAATGCGTACAATTATCCAAAAAACATCATATTGTTTGGCAGCTATTCCAGAGGCGAGGATATTGAAAGCTCTGACATAGATATAGCAATAACAACAAACAAGAGGTTGGCATTAAATCTTGAAAAGTATGAAAAAATCCTAAAAAGAAAAATAAATATTCATGAAACAGATTTGGGCAAGGTAAGCAATGAGTTTAAGGCAAATCTCGCCAATGGCATTGTTTTGGAGGGCTCATGGTGAAAGATTTTGAGTTTTTCCTGAATAAAGGCGATGTAAAAAGGCAAAGCCCAGACAAGAATTTGTCCAAAGATACTTTTAAAGAAAGTTTGGAAAGGCTTGAATTCTCAAAAAATCTTCTGGAAAGAGCTAAATCAAAATATGTGCTTGAAAATGCTTATGAAGCTATGAGGGAAGCAGCAGGCTCTTTATTGTACCATGAAGGTTTTAAGTCATTTTCGCATGAGGCATCAATTGCTTATCTTCTAAAGAAAGGTTTTAATGAGAAAGATATTTTTGAGCTTGATAGGTTCAGAAAAATACGGAATAGCATTAAGTATTATGGCAAGGACTATGAGAAAGGAGATTCTATAGCCGCAATTAAGCTTGCTGAAAAAGTCATAGGCAAGATAAAAAATTTATTATAAAATAAAAGGTTATTCTCAAGCAGCCTTTTGCAGCGGTTTTGCCATAACAGGCCTTTCATACATTCTCTCAGGCCTTGCAAATGGCACAACATTATCCACTTTAGCATATTGCTCTTCAGGCATCAAATGAGGCAGATAGTGCTGCACCAAAGTCTGAACAAGTCTTTTTGTTTCAGCCAGATTTATATTAAATCCCTGCGCAGTATAGAGTTTTTCAACATACTGCCTTAGCAATAAAATAGGGTTTCTTGCATATGCAAGCTTTTCCTGCGCAACTTTTGAGTTTTTAATTTGCTTATAGACGAGCATCATCCTTTCCTTTACGCTTGAGGCAATTTCCCTGTATTTTGCCTTTGCCATATTCTCATCAAAAGAGCGCTCTTCAAGGGTTACATTTTTTTTGCTGTAAGATTCTACAAGCTCGTCAACCTTTTTTTGGTCGTAAAATTTCCCGGGGCATGCTGTAAAACGCGAGGGGCCATTTGACTGCTGATGTGTTATAATTTCAGTTCCATAGCCTCTTTGCTTCAAATGAACAACCAACTTGGCAAAGGCCTCGTATTGCTTTTGAGTAGGGGCTGTTACGTCCATATTTCCTGCAAAAGATGCTTGGAATGAACCAGTGTTTTTTTCGTATGCGCCATTAGGCCTTGTTGTTATGTCAGCAGCATATGTAACTGAGCCATTCCTGTTTACTATAAAATGGTAAGGAGAGCCAGAATTCTTAATTCCGTATTTTTCACTCATTTTTATAGTCTGCCTGACCGCATCTTCCAATGTCTTTTTTGGAGTTTTTGTTATCTTTAAGCGCGTAAAAATGCCCTCGCCAGTATGATGCACTACTATCCTTGTTTTTCTTAAATCCTGTTTCCACTCTTTCATTCCTGCTTCCTGAACAATGCCCCTTACATAGCTTCTTGCGTCATAAAATGTTAAAGTAGAAGTTTCCTTTTGAGAATCAACTTGAGGTGCTGTTTTTGCCTCCTGTTCGTAAATTGGATTTTGTGCAGGGGCAATTGCTTTTGCATGCTCCCTATGGGCAGGCTTTTGGACTGAAGCAATGCTTTTTTGCCCAGAAGCAGGCTTGACAACATTAACTTGATTCTGACCAGAAGTTTTAGCCGGATTGACTACATAAGCAGTTATTTCCTGGCCCGGCTTAATCTTATTTGGGTCTTTTATATCATTCATCTCCGCGACTCTGTTGTATGGTCCAAAACCCTGCTTATTGCAAATTTCTATGAGGGTATCTCCCCGCTGCACTGTATAAGTCTTTTTTTCTGGAGGCTGGTTTAGGAAAACTGTTGTCTCGTCAGCATTTATACGATTCTTATCAACTATATGAGGATTGTTCCTCATTAATCTCTCTATAGAAATATTAGATATCATTGCAATGCCAAAAAAAGTATCTCCCGCCTTTACTTTATAGGTAGCTGGCTTGGATTCCTCAGAAACTTCTGGGTTACGCTCTTCTTCAGAAACAACTACAGTGGAAGACGGTGAAACATAATCCTCCAGAGTTACGCCTGCATCCTTGGGCTTAAACCCAATAGTAGCTGCTGTGAGCGCTACAGCAAATCCAAATGTCATCGCAGCTTTCCTGATAGACTTAGGTGCATTACTAACAGAATCGTATAATTTTTTAACTAAATTGCCGAACATTTTCTATTTAAAAATGACATTTTATTTATAAGCTTTTCTATTTTTATCACTCTATAATGGTTGCTTATTGCAAAAATAATAGGAACATTAAAAAAAACCAAAACTTATATAAAATTAGATAAATTTTATGCAATGGGGGGATAAATGAAACAATACCTTGACGCTTTAAAATACGTTCTTGAAAATGGCATAGAAAAGGAAAACAGGACCGGAATAAAGACTAAAGCAGTGTTTGGAATGCAGATGCGCTTTAACATGGAAGATGGATTTCCGGCCATGACAACAAAAAAGCTCGCATGGAACTCTGTTGTTTCAGAGCTATTATGGTTCATTGAAGGCTCGAATGACGAAAGAAGGCTGGCAGAGATACTATATAAGACAAGAGACCAAAGCAAAAAAACCATCTGGACTGCAAATGCCGAGGCTGATTATTGGAAGCCAAAGGCGAAATTTGAAGGCGACTTGGGAAGGATTTACGGCGTTCAATGGCGCAAATGGAAAAGCCCTGAAGGAAAGGGGATAGACCAGCTTGCAAATGCAATAAAAATGATTAAGGAAGACCCTACAAGCAGGCGCATTATCGTGAATGCGTGGAATGCAGGCGAACTGGAGCAGATGGCTCTGCCGCCTTGCCATGCATTTTTCCAGTTTTTTGTTGCGGAAAAAAAATTGTCTTTGCTGATGTATCAAAGAAGCTGCGACATGTTTTTAGGGGTGCCTTTCAATATTGCCTCTTATTCTTTATTGCTGAATATTGTTGCCCAGGTCACTAATCTGAAAGCAGGCGAATTTGTACATACACTTGGTGATGCGCACATTTACCACAATCATATCGAGCAGGTTAAGGAGCAGTTAAAAAGAAAGCCATTCCCATTGCCGACATTAAAATTAAATCCGAATATAAAAAATATTTATGGTTTTAAGATGGAAGATATTGAATTATTAAATTACCATTATCATCCGCCAATAAAGGCTGAGATGGCGGTTTGATTGTGAGATTAATTGTTTGAATCTTAGAATTATAACTTATAAGCATATTTGTTCCAAATATCATTCAATCTTCTTATCTGCCTGTTCTGCTCTTTAAGCTTCTCAACAACATTTCAAAAACCAAATATTTATATATTAATGCCATATTAATACTATATTAAGGTGATATTATGGTACAGGCGATAATAGATATTGAAGACAGGACAAATAGAATATTGAATATTGTAAAAGCCAAATATGGCTTGAAGGATAAAAGCCAGGCTATTGACTTAATGGCAAGGGAATATGAAGAGGATATTATGGAGCCTGAATTAAGGCCTGAATACATTGAAAAAATGAAGAAGAGGCAATTAGAGCCTACTGTAAAGATTGCTGACTTCAAAAAGCATTTCGGCCTGAAGTAAAATGTATTCTTATGAGTTAAGGAAAAGCGTTGAGAAGATATTTTTCAAGCTTGCCAAAAAGAATCCCAATCAATTGCTCATTATAGAAAAGAAAATTCAAGAGGTAGGGGAAAACCCGCAACACTATAAAAATCTCAGAAACCCGCTTCAGGGCTTTAAAAGAGTCCACATTGATAAGAGTTTTGTGCTTGTTTTCTCTGTAGACGAGAATAGAAAACACATAATTATTGAAGATTATGATTATCATGACAATATTTATAAAAAATGATAATATTGGGTAAAAATGATAATATCATTCGTTGCTGCAATGTCAAAAAACCGAGTTATTGGGAAAAACAATAAGATACCATGGAGCATGCCTGCAGATGTCAGGCATATGAGGAAGATGATAGAAGGAAAGCCTTTGATTATGGGCAGGAAAACGCACGAATCCATTGGAAGGCCCCTGCCAGACAGGAAAAACATAATCCTTACAAGGGACAAAAGCTACAAGTCCAAAGGCTGCATTGTTGTTCACACGCAGGAAGAGGCGTTGAAGGCGGCAGAAGGGGCTGAAGAAGTGATTATTTTTGGCGGCGAGGAGATTTACAGGATGTTTTTGCCAAAAGCAAACAGGATGTATTTAACAATAATAGATGCAGAAGTCGAAGGAGATGCCTTTTTTCCAGAATACGACAAAAAGGAATGGAAAGTTGTGGAGAAAAAAGAGCACAAGGCTGATGAAGAGAATAAGCATGATTATACTTTTATAACGCTCCAAAGAAAGTAGATTTCTAGATAAGCTTCTTAGCTAAGTCCAAAAAACCCAAATCAGAGAAAAAATAAGATTTTTTATATTTGAAATACTGCGTTAAATGCAATCGAAAAAGTGCAGCTAGTCAACTGTACCTTGTATATCATAAGCTACTGGAATCCCGCAGCATTGTAAATTTTCTGAAACTTCCTTTAAACAGAAAGTTCTTCTTGCTCCATACAACATGACCAAATCGTATCCCTTAGCCATAGCAGGTGCTGCTTTTAAAGCAATAATGCTTTCAAGAGGTGCATCATCCCACCATGGGATATGCTTCACGTCACATCCGCATTCTTGCAATTTACCTATACTTGCCAATGTTTCATGCGCATAGGCCCTCTTAAGCTCTACAAATTCCTGATGCACCACTAAGTTGAGGACACTCATTTAAAACTAAGGTAATTAATCGACTTAAAAATGTTGCCATTTCTGGACTTCTCCCCCACGTTAAGTTCATTGCAGTCTTGCTACGCCCAGCATTTAACAGAAGTTTCCGAAACCTTTATATATTATTAAATAAGTTTATATAATTTTTTATAGTTAAATATAATTTAAAATATTATTAAATAAGATGAAAGAGAGCTTTGTAAGGACAATAAGGAAAACAGGGACAAGCCTCGGCATAAATATACCTCCGGAGATAATAAAGCTCCTTGAACTGAGGGAAGATGATATTGTAAGGATTGAGATTGAAAAGGTAAAAAAAAGTGGTAAAAATTGACGTTTTGGACTATCTGAACAGGCAAAAAGGCAGTGAAAAACTGATTGAGAATTTTCCCGAGATAAAAGACGAGCTGGAAAAATTAGGCGAAATAAATGAATCAGTCGAGAATTTTGAAAAAAGCTCATTCTTCCACAGCGGGTTTTTCCTGAAAAAGGCAAAAAACCGGCATCTTGCATTAAAGATAAAAATGCTTAACTCTGAATTAAGGGAAAAAAATGAAATCTGCGAAAGGCTTCATGGCTTAGCCCATAATTTAGGGATGCTGAGGACTTTGCTCGCCGTTAAGGATGAGAAGGTTTTCAAGAGGATAAATGACAGCTTTTTAACAAACGATTACTCAAGCATCCCTGTGGTAATCAAAGAGCTGAACGACTTCAAGGACAAGATAAACGAATTGGAAAAAAATTATAAGTCGCTGATAAACGAAAACTATGCGAGCATTGACTTCAAGGTCAAGCATGAAGAGCATTTGGACAGGCATTTAAAAAACCTGCATGAAACGCACGGCAGGCAGAAGAAGCTGCTCATGTCCATGGGGGTTATGTTCACAAAGCTGTGCAAGGATATTTTAAAAAAGAGATAGATAAGTTATAATGTTGTTCTATTTGGATTATTTTAGATGTGTAATATTAACTATTATTAAATGACAATATTTATAAATTAGGATTTGTTCTTGGTTTTTGGTATGCAAGGACGTATGAATTATCAGGAAAAAATGGAAGAGTTTTGGGGATGGAAACCCGGAAATGTGCTAAGTCCGTCTATGTATGGATTCATAGCATGGAGAATTTGTGATCCAGTCTATGGATCTAAAGCCATGGAGATTGTAAGGCATGGAGGACCAGATATATTTCTCAGGAGCCTTTTGGCTGGCTTAAGATATTATGATAGGAGGGAACCAATTATAAGAGAATTGATGCTGGAATGGGTGAAATCTCCTGAAAAAATGGGAAAGGTCTTAAACGGAATGATAGGAATCCTGCAAGACGATGATTGCAGTGAGTCATTGGACGCTATACTTGAAGCCAACAAGCCAGTTAAATACCCAACAATTTATCGCCTTCTTGGGGCATTAGGAAGAGAAGATGCATCTGAGCAAACAAAAAAATGGCTTGTAAAGTACGCAGTAGAAATAGAATACCAAGGATTGCGAAAGGTTGTTAGTGTGATGCACAGATTTATTACAAAACCTGAATGTTATTTTGAAAGAATGTCTCCGGATGCAGCAAAGGACCCTGAAGAGATGGAAAAGCAGGATTATAGGATTCAGGAAGCTCCTCAAGTACTCATAGAAATTGGGGAAATGGCTTTGCCTTATCTCAGGCAAAAAAACCTGGAAAATCCGAATGAAACAATTTCAAAAATAATAAAGGAGATTGAAGCCAAAGCAAATGTATCTCCAGAGGGGCAAGATACAGGCGCCTTTACCAAGGAGCCAGAACCTGAAAAATCGGAGCTACAATCTATGGTAGAATCCTTGAGCGGCAGTTCCCCGACTGATGCTGGAAAATGGCTAAAAGAAAAAGCAATAGGGGAATATAGGATGGGTCCGCAGGTAGCTGATTTGATATGTGAAACCTATTTTGGAAAAGAGCTTACCGAAGAACAAGTTGAGGAAATTAAAGCTATTCTTAGCATTATAGGGCAAATAGATGGCAGCGTCTTGGAAAGATTAAGATGGATGACTGATGGAAAATTTGCTCCGCTCGAAGAGGTTATCCAAAAACTCCAACCTCATGTGATTAGGTAAGTGCCAATTGAAATAAACTTCCAACCACCTAATATTTTAATTTATCAAAAACTTTAAAAACAGAATAATAGTACTCAAAGCTATGGCAAATATCAACATCAATGCCGACATCATTTCTATCATTATCAGCTGAAAGGCTGGTCTTTTTCAAGGCTGGCAGATTAATTTTAATGATAGAAATATATATAAACAAAATAAAAACAATTTATAGAAAAATGCTAAAAAAGCATATTATAATGCGAGCAATGCGGCGAGCGTAAAATTTGCCGCAGGCATTTTTAAAAATTATTTATGGCATTAATATTTTAAAAATAAAGAAGGTCAATTAAAAAATAATCAATAAATTATTAAAAAATTAAGATAAAATCAACAAGTATTTGATGAAAAACTATTAAAAAAGAAACATTATTTAAAAAATCATTAAAATTGATAAAAAATGAACGAATTGAAAACCAAACATTAAAAAAATTATAAAAAATAAAATGGAAAAATACGAGCCGGTAAAGCAGGAACTGGAAATACTGGATTTTTGGAAAGAAAACAAAATCCATGAGAAAGCCAAAGAGAAGAACAAGGGAAAAAAGCAGTTTTATTTTCTTGACGGGCCGCCTTACACTTCTGGAAAAGTGCATTTGGGGACTGCTTGGAACAAGGTCCTGAAGGATTCTGTCTTAAGGTACAAAAGAATGAGGGGCCTTGATGTGTGGGATCGCGCGGGATATGACATGCACGGGATGCCTACTGAGCAGGGCACTGAAAAGAAGCTGGGAATAAAGCACAAGGATGAAATTCCAAAGTTCGGGGTTGAGAAATTTATAAAGGCATGCAGGGAATTTGCAGAAAGCAACCTGAAGCTGATGAACAAGGATTTTATGAGGCTTGGAGCCTGGATGGATTTTGAAAATGCCTACAAGTCCGTTGACAATACTTACATGGAAGGCGAGTGGTGGCTGATAAAAAAAGCGCATGAAAACAAAAGGCTGTATGAAGGCCAGAAAACAATGCACTGGTGCGCTAGATGCGCAACTTCGCTTGCAAAGCACGAGCTTGAATACAAAAAAATAACAGATGACTCCATTTTTGTAAAATTTCCATTGAAGCATGCCCAAAACGAATTCCTCATAGTATGGACAACAACGCCATGGACAATCCCTTTTAATTTAGGAGTTATGGTGCACCCTGATTTTGATTATGTAAAGGCAAAAGTGGAAAATGAAGTCTGGATTGTGGCAAAAGAGCTTGCAAAGCAGTTAATAAACGAGATTGCAGGAAAAGAATTCAAGGTTATCAAGGAGATAAAAGGAAAAGATCTTGAAGGCTTGAAATATGGGCACCCTTTCGCTGATGCAATAAATCATTATGAGGAATTGGAGCAAAAAAACCCGAAAGTCCATTCTGTTGTTTTAAGCGGCGAGTATGTGACATTGGAGCAAGGCTCAGGCTTGGTGCATATGGCTCCCGGCTGCGGCCCTGAAGACTATGAAATAGGGCATAGAAACAAAATCCCTCCTTTCAACAACCTAAGCGAATCTGGAATTTTTCCCGAGAATATGGGTGAATTCGCAAATTTAAAAGCAAAAAAAGACGATAAAAAGTTTGTTGAGGCTTTGGACAGGAGAAACGCGCTTGTTGCAAAAGCCAAGGTAGAGCATGACTATGCGCATTGCTGGCGCTGTAAGGAAGCAATAATCTACAGGACAACAACGCAATGGTTTTTCAGGATAGAGGATCTAAAGGAAAAAATGCGCGAGCTTAACAAAAGCATATACTGGATGCCTGATTACGCCGGCTCAAGGAGCTTTGACAACTGGCTTGAAAATTTAAGGGACAATGGCATAACTAGGCAGCGATATTGGGGAACGCCCCTGCCTGTATGGAGATGCAATGATTGCAATGACTACATTGTTATTGGCTCAATAGGGGAATTGGAAAAGCTTGCTGGAAAATTGCCTGAAGATTTGCACAAGCCGTGGATTGATGAAATAAAAATAAAGTGCAAATGCGGCGGCGAAAAGAAAAGAATTCCTGATATCCTGGATGTCTGGATAGATGCTGGCAGCGCATCATGGAATTGCTTAGACTACCCAAGAAGAAAGGACTTGTTCCAAAAAATGTTTCCCGCTGACTTCATTCTGGAAGGCATAGACCAGATAAGAGGCTGGTTTAACCTGCTTTTTGTTGCATCGATGGTGGCAATGGAAAAGCCTTCCTTCAAGGCAGTTTACATGCACGGCTTCATCAACGACGCGCAGGGCAGGAAAATGTCAAAAAGCCTGGGAAATTATATCCTGCCACACGAGGTTGTTGACAAGTACGGCGCTGACACTTTAAGGTATTACGGCATCAGCGGCGCAGAGCCGGGGCTTGACTTGAATTACAACTTTGACGATATGAAGGTGAAGCACAAAAACCTCACTGTATTGTGGAATCTGCACAATTATGTGATTGACCTGGCAAGGAACATGAACCTGAACCCGAAAGAGCTGAAAATAAATAAAAAAAACATCGCAATTGAGGAGCAGTATATTCTCTCGAAATTGAATTCTGCCATAAGAAAAGTGACTGAGCTGTTTGAAAGGTATAAGCTAAATGAGATGCCATGGGTTATAGAAGAGATTTACCTTGAGCTTAGCAGAACTTACATTCAGCTGACAAGGGACAAATCTTCAATCGGAAGCGATGATGAAAGGAAAGCGGTGCTTTACACATCCTACCATGCATTGATGGAAATTCTGAGGCTTTTTGCGCCAACAGCCCCATTTATAACCGAAATGGTATACCAGAACCTGAGAAAAGAGTTTTCCCTGCAGGAAGAAAGCATTCACCTGCATAACTGGCCGAATTGCAATGAAAAACTAATCAACAAGGAGCTGGAAATGGAAATGGAGCATATAAGCAATGCCATACAGGCGGCCCTAGCACTAAGGGAAAAAATACAGCTGGGCGTAAGATGGCCCTTAAGGGAAATTATTATTGCAACCAAGGACAAGAAAATAGTGAAGGCAGTTGAAAATTTAAAGCTCATAATAAAAAAGCAGGCCAATGCCAAGGAGATTGATGTTCAGGAAGAATTGCCCGGAATAAAATTAATCGCAAAGCCCGATTACTCTCAGATTGGGCCTGATTTTGGGGACAAAGCTCCCAGGATAATTGCGCAGCTTGCAATAGAAAGCCCGGAAACAATCCTGAGCCATATAGAAAAAGACGGGAAATATGAATTAAAAGCGGGCAATGAAAAATTCAATATAGTCAAGGAGCATTTAATCGTCCAGAGAAAGGTTCCGGAGCCTTATGTTGAAGCAATGTTCAAGGGCGGGCTTGTTTACCTCAACAAAAATCTTGATAAGGAATTGCAGGCAGAGGGCTTTGCCAGGGAAATAATGCGGCGCATCCAGGCTTTGAGGAAAAATGCAAATCTGCAGAAGGCTGACAAGATAGAGCTGTTTATAAAGGCAGGCAATGACTTAAAAGAAATGCTGCAAAAATGGGAAGGCATGATAAAGGAAAAAGTGAATGCATCATCATTGGAAATCTCAAGCTCAAAACCTGAAAAAAAGCTGAAAAACTACAGCAAGGAAAAGGTAAGAGAGAAAGAATTTGAATTGTTTCTGGAGAAGGTTTGAATGCACATTTCCTCATTAGATAAGGATAGAATAAAACAAAAGCCAGTAGTAGTAGTTAAATCCGATGGGAGATTGGAGATTTGTGTAGAATTGTTTGACCCATTAGACAAATTCCTTTTTGGAAAAATAAAAAATTATGAAAAGGTAGTTTTAGGGGAATTCCTCAATAGAGAAGATGGAAGCGGCTTATATAGGCACATTAGTCCAGATTTTTTAATATCCATAGGCGACAATAACAGCCAAAGGTTTTTATTCCGGGGGGATGAGGCAATTCTTGGTCAAAAATATCAATTTGAATTAATCGACTTAAGAGTCAAACAATACAAAAGTAATTGATTTATTTAAATCTCATGGCTCTTTTGTGAGTATTAAAGCAGTTGTTGTTTTCTCAACACCCTTATATTCGCTCAAGGTATTTACAATATAGTTGTTAAGCTCGTTTATGTCTTTTGCGCGAATCTTGGCTACCACATCAACGTCGCCCGTTACATTGTCTACAGATTCTATATTCGGGTTTTTCCTTATTATGCCCATTAAGTCCTTAGTTGTCATGCCCTCCTGCTTGAGCTCCTTTAAAGAGATGTTAATGAATACGTAAGCAGATAAGCTAAATCCCAACTTGCTTTTGTCAATCTCCACAGTATATTTTTTTATCACTCCGAGCTCTTTTAGCTTCTTTACCCTGTTATTGACAGTTGTAACCGGGATTAATGTCTTTTTCGAGATTTTGTGCGTTGATAAATTGGAATTTTCTCTCAATATTTCCAGTATTTTCCCGTCTTTTTCGTCTATTAATTGCTTCATATCAGTTCAAATAAACGCTTTTTATATATAAATGTTGCTATTTTTGTTCAAATTTTTCATTTTTTTGTAATTATGTTTATATATTATAGTATTTTTCCATTTTCATGAAAAAGTTAGGTGATTATGATAGATGAGCAAAAATGCCTATGCTGCGGGCTGGAGATAGGAAAAGCCGCTTTGGATGCGGACTTTTTATGCACAGACTGCGACGGCAATATTTTCAGGGAAATAACTTCAAACGAGCTTATTTACAATTAACAATAAAAACCAGCAAAAGGTGAATGTGCAGATGAACAAAAACAATATGGAAGAAAAAAACAATTTAGTGGAAAAGCTAATCGCTCATGACTTTGATGACAAAATGTCTGAATTCTCTATGAAATAAGGACTGAAATTAAAGATAAATTTAGCTTTTTTTCTTGAAGATTTTATTTTACAAAAAACAAAATTATTTAAACAAATATTATTATTTCTGATAAAAAACTAAAATATATGAAAATGGCTGGCAAAACAATAGCAAAAGACACTCCTCTGGCAGAAATCACTCTAAGAAGGTATGAAAGGCCTACAAACCTGAAAGATCGCGAATTGGTGAGGAAATTATGCCTTTCTGTCGGCTTATTGCAGCCCGGCGATTCCCGGGATGTTATTGTGGATATTCTACACGTGCTTGTAGATGGAAAAAAGGAAAAAAAGGAATTAAGCAGCGAAGACATAATAAAGTTAGTTGTTGAGGAAAGGAAAAAGCACAAATTGTCATTGCTCGGAATTGCTCCAAGCAACATAAGAAGGCAGCTTAAAAGGCTGAAGGACTTGTTTTTGATTGAAAGCACGGCAAACAAATACAGGATTGCAGAATTTGAGGATTTAAATATGATTTTTGAAGAAAAGATTGAGAAGTTTTACCTTAAGTCAATTGTTGATAGGGTCAAGGACTATTTTGAGGCTTTGAAATAAGGCGCTATCTTAAAATTTAGCTTATTTCTCATCAGGCATATTCAAATATTGTGCAGCATTTGCCATTGCCCCAAGAATGTTATAAGCAGGATTTCTTGTGAGCCGTGCTAATGTAAAATATGTTTCAGAATGGCCATTACTTTCCTGCTTAGGGCTTCCATCAACTCCACCACGGATTATTGGAAATGGTATTATTTTTCCCTCCAATGGCTCTTTAGCCCCAGATCTCAATAAATTCCAAAATACCTGCCTTTCTCTCGGATTTTCTTTTCTCTGAATCATTTTTATTTGGTAAGAATATATGGCGTTATTGCAGTTATATTTAAATTTTTTGTAATTATTTACTTTAAAGTAGTAAAAATAGAAAGGTTTATATAGTAGATATGGAATATAATTGCTACAATGGAAGTAACACAAGTACAAAGAAATGTAACAAGTCTTGGTGGATTTATAAATTCCAATGGTATACCTAAAGTCCCTGGAAATAGTTTTAAGGAGTCAATAGACTTTATATCAAAAAATCTGGGTAAATTCGCAACAGGTTCTGTGGAAGTTGGTAAAAAGGCTCTGCAGATGACCTTAAATGCTATTGTTTCAAAATATGGCGTAATGGCAGAAGGGGATATAAGACTCAGTGCCATTAAGGAAGTGTGGCTTGATTACATTGAAAGAATTAAGGATAGGTATCATGGTGATCTTACTCTCCATGTTGGCCAAGGAATAACATATATCCCTAACACTAAATCAAGGCCGGGACATTATAGGACAATTGATGCTTTAGTTTGAAATCAGTAAAAATCCGTAAGATTTTGTAATATGCTCCTCTTTTCAATTTTTTCCTCTTCTTCTTACCAAATCTGTATACTGCAAAACATAAGATTTATAAAGTAAGGCGTATCTGTTATTTTTTTAATATGAACTTTAAAAACAGGGATGTAATCTCAATCCACGATTTCTCAAAACAGGAATTGCTTTTCATTCTTAAGGCTTCAAAATCAATGGAGAAAAAGCCAAACCCAAATTTGCTGAATGGCAAAATATTAGCGACTTTGTTCTTTGAGCCGTCAACAAGAACCAGGCTGAGCTTTGTTTCCGCAATGGAGCAGCTGGGCGGAAAGGCAATCGGCTTTGCCAACGCAAGCATAACTTCTGTGAAAAAAGGCGAGACATTATGGGACACTATGAAGATGGTGGAAAACTATGCTGATGTCATTGCAATAAGGCACCCTCTGGAAGGCAGTGCAAGGCTAGCGGCAGAAGCGTCCTCAAAGCCTGTTATAAATGCAGGGGATGGAGCAAACCAGCATCCAACGCAAACAATGCTTGACTTGTACACAATACAAAAGGCAAAAGGCAAACTTGAAAATTTGCATATAGGCATGTTAGGCGATTTAAAATACGGAAGGACTGTCCATAGCCTTACAACTGCGCTGTCGCATTTTAACCCAACATTCTACTTTATCGCTCCTGAAGCGCTGCAGATGCCGCAGAGCTACCTTGACGAATTAAAGGAAAAGAGGATAAAGTTTTTCATTGAATCAAATCTGCTTAAGGTAAGCAAAAAATTAGATATTTTGTATGCAACAAGAATCCAGAAAGAAAGGTTTCCGGATCCTATAGAATATGAAAAATACAGGGGGATCTATAAATTGGACACGAGCTTGCTGCCTCATATAAAAAAAGAGCTGAAAATAATGCATCCCCTGCCAAGAGTTGATGAAATTGACAAAAGTTTGGATAAAACAGAGCATGCGCTTTATTTCCAGCAGGCAGCAAATGGAGTGCATGTAAGGAAAGCACTTTTAGGGTTAGTTTTAGGAAAAATAAGATGACCAAGAAAGAACAAAGCGTAAGCGCGATAAAGGAAGGCACCGTTATAGACCACATTCCCAGCGACAGCACATTCAAAGTAGTTGAAATACTTAATCTTGAAGGGCATAGAAATATTATATCTATAGGGACAAATCTGGAGAGCAAAAGGATGGGCAAAAAAGGCATTGTCAAGGTTGGCGGAAAAAGCCTGACAAAAGAGGAAGTTGATAAAATTGCATTGGTTGCCCCGAATGCAACAGTAAATATAATCAAGGATTATGATGTAAGAAAAAAACTCCATGTTGCTGTTCCTGACGAGCTTGAAAACATAATAAAATGCTCAAACCCGAACTGCATAACAAACAATGAAAAGACTGATACAAAATTTTATGTTGTGAAAAAAGAGCCTTTGAAGGTCAAGTGCCATTATTGCGAAAGGCTTATGGAAAAAGAGGATATAAAATTGGTGTAAGATGTTGGGGGTAAATTTATGCGGAATTAGGCTGAAAAATCCTACAATACTAGCTTCTGGAATTTTAGGCATTGCAAAGGAAAGCGTTGACAGGGTTGGCAAGTCCGGCGCTGGCGCTGTAACATTAAAATCCCTATGCCATGAGGAAAGGCTGGGCTATAACAATCCCGCAATAGTCGTATTTGAAAAAGGAATGCTGAATGCAATCGGATTAAGCGGCCAGGGCATAGATAATGCATTAAAAGATTTCAAGAGGCTGGATGATGTTTCTGTTCCGGTCATAGGCAGTATTTTCGGCTATCGGACAGAGGATTTTGCCTATGTTGCAAGGCAGATGTCCAAATTAAAGCCTGCAATGATTGAGATTGATATTTCCTGCCCGCATGTTGACTATGGAAAGCCTATATGCTCGGACAAGGACTTAACTGCAGAAATAACAAGGGCTGTAAAGAAAAATACAAAGCTGCCTGTAAGCATAAAATTAAGCCCAAATGTTTCTGACATCAGGGAGATTGCCCATGCAGCTGAAAGGGCAGGCGCAGATGCAATAACCGCAATAAATGCAGCTTCAGGAATGGCAATTGACATTAATGCCCGCAAACCAATATTAGCAAATAAGATTGGCGGCGTAACAGGACCTGCACTAAAGCCGATTGCAGTAAGATGCGTTTACCAGATTTACGAAACAGTAAAAATTCCCATAATCGGCACTGGCGGCGTAACTTATGGAAAGGATGCAATAGAGATGGTGATGGCTGGCGCAACTGCTGTCGGCATAGGAACTGCTGTCTATTACAGGGGCATAAATGTTTTCAAAAAAGTATGCGATGAAATGCAGCAATGGATGAAGAAGAATAAAGTAAAGAATTTAGAGCAAATTAGGGGGGTTGCGCATAGATAATAGAATCATTAAATATAAAATTAAAAAAATAAGGGAGGGAAGATTTCAGGATTCACTTGATGGAAAAGTTACTCCCTCCACCCACCCGTTAAGATTTTTGAATAAAGCGGAAGAAGCCGATTATATTGCGATCCAATGAGCGAGCGTAAAATGCGCCGCAGGCATATTTTAAATAATTTAAAAGTCTACAACAAAATAATAAAAAAATAAGCTAAACAAAATGCCAAACCATGAATTATTAAAAACAGAAATGCCCATAGTTGTTCCTGTTTCCAAGGTCATTAACGAGGGCAAATCCCAGAAAACAATTTTCATTCCTTATAAAGAAAAAATAAAACCTGGACAATTCTTTATGTTGTGGATTCCGGGAATTGATGCAAAGCCTTATGCTGTTTCTTACATCATAGGAAAGGAAATTGGCTTCACTTCAATGGCTATTGGAAAATTTTCCTATGCGTTTGATAGGTTGAAGAAAGGCGATAAGATAGGGCTGCTGGGGCCTTATGGGAATTCTTTTTCCCTGAAAAATAATGCCTGCATTGTTGCCGGAGGCATTGGAATTTCGTCAGTAAGCACATTAATAGACTCGTTAAAAAATCCTGCGGTAATTTATGGCTCAAGAAACAAGGATTATTTAATTTATTTGAAAAGGTATAAAAATAAAAAGATTATTGTTTGCACGGATGATGGAAGCTATGGCATTAAAGGATTTACAACCAATGTTTTAAACGATTTATTAAAAAATCCAAGAAACAACAAAATAAAAAATAAAATAAAAATTGTTTATACCTGCGGGCCTGAAATAATGATGAAAAAAGTCCTTGAAATATGCAATAAATACAAGGTTGAATGCGAGGCTTCGCTTGAAAGGTATATGTCGTGCGGCTTCGGAATCTGCGGAAAATGCACTATAAATGACAGGATAATATGCATCGACGGGCCTGTTTTTAACTCGAAACAATTGAATAAAATGAGCGATTTCGGAAAATCTGCAAGGCTAAAGTCATGCAAAAAAGTAACGATTGGGGAATACCATAAGTGGAGAAGTTGAATCAAATGAAAATTATGTTAAAGCTCGGTGCAATAGCATTAGCAGTAGCTTCGACCTTAAATCCTTCATTTGCCGCTCCGCCTCTTCTTCATTCAGGGCTCATTGCTTATGATGCAAAGAAAGAAAGTGCCTTGGAGGATAGGATAGTGCAGGCAATCAGCCATATTACTGGTGGAGAATTCCGCCAGACTGATGATCATTATTTTTGGATTGGGTACGGCAAAAACAGGATGGCAGTGTATTCTACCAGGGAAATGTCGTATCCGCAGGGCAGGATAGAAGCTTTTTATGTAGAATACATTGATGTGAATAGCAACAGCAAAGCAGATCAGGGAGATGTTCTTGTGTTTAGCGACGGTCTCTCTCAATGTTTATTAAGGCTCTTTGAGCATAGGCCTTTTGATGGAAATGAGGAATTTAAGATACTAAGCCCGGAGGATCAGGCTGCATTTGTAAAGAAATCTATGGAAAAATTGATTTTTTATGGTGAGTATATAGAAAAAGCAAGATCTATGGAGCCTGAATAGATATGTCACTCCTAATTAAAAACGGAAAAGTGTACCAGAATGGAATTCTTGTAAAGAAGAATATTTTCATCGAAAATGAAAAAATAAGAAAAATAACAAGCCTGGATTTAAAAGCAGATAAAGTGATTAATGCAAAAGGCAAGATTGTTCTGCCCGGGCTGATTGACTGCCATGTGCACATGCGGGAGCCTGGGATGACGCACAAAGAGGATTTTTTTACCGGAAGCATGGCTGCTGCCGCAGGCGGCGTTACAACATTTCTTGACATGCCAAATAATCTGCCACCTACAGTAACAGTGCAAGCGCTGGAGGAGAAAAGAAAGCTGGCGAAAAAAAGCATTGTGAATTACGGCTTCCATTTCGGCTCGACAATAAACAATATTCAGGAAATAAAAAATGCAAAAAACATCGCTTCTGTAAAAATCTATATGGATTATACAACAGGCGACTTGAAAATTGACGATTTTGATGTTTTAAAAAGAATTTTTTCAAGCGCTAAAATTGCAAGTGTCCATGCAGAAAATGAGAATGTTTTGAATGCCATAAACCTGATTAAAGAGGCTAAAAATGGCATTTACATTTGCCATATAAGCTCCAAAGAGGAATTGCATTACGCAAGGAAAAGCAAGATCAAAAATGTTTATGTTGAAACAACGCCGCATCACTTGTTTTTGACTGCAGAAGCCTTGAATGAAATGGGCGCTTTTGCTGAAATGAAGCCGCACTTAAAGACAAAAAAGGACAAAGAGGCATTATGGGAAGGCATTTACAATAATAAAATAGACACGATTGCAACTGACCATGCGCCTCATCTGAAAGAGGAGAAAATGGAGATAAATTACCCTTACGGAGTCCCGGGACTGGAGACAATGCTCCCATTACTGCTAAATGCAATAAACGATAAAAAACTGACATTAAAAAAACTTGTCGGGCTTTGCTGCGAGAATCCTGCAAGGATATTTAAAATAAAAAACAAAGGATTTATTAAGGAAGGATTTGACGCTGATCTGGCGATAATTGACATGGAGCTTGAAAAAGAGGTTGAAAACGACAGGTTAATGACAAAATGCAGGTGGAGCCCTTTTGACGGCTGGAGGCTGAAAGGATGGCCCATAGCCTCAATTGTAAACGGCAATGCTGTTTTTGAGCATGGAAAAGCGCATAATATAAGGGCCAGGGAGGTAAGCTATAATGTTTGAGGAGAAGGTCGCTGAAATTCTGCTGAAGGCAAATGCCGTGACATTAAGCCCGAAAAAGCCCTACAAATTTGCATCCGGAATTTTAAGCCCTGTTTACTGCGACAACAGGATATTGATGTCCTATCCTAAGGAAAGAAGCATTATTACTAATTTCTTCATTAAACTCATAAAAAACAAAAAACTAAAATTTAATATTATAGCTGGAACCGCGACAGCCGGCATTCCATGGGCCGCATTTATCGCCCAAAGGCTGAAAAAGCCGATGATTTACGTGAGGAAAGAAGCCAAAGAGCATGGAAAGGAAAATTTGATTGAGGGCAAACTGGAAAAAGGGAAAAAAGTGCTTGTTATAGAGGATTTGATAAGCACCGGCTCAAGCTCGATAGCGGCTGTCAATGCCGTGAGAAGCGCAAACTGCATTGTTACCGACTGCCTGGCAATTTTCACCTATGAAATGAAAAAATCAAAAAATTTATTTGAAAATGAGAAATGCAAACTGCATGCATTGTCAAATTTCAGGGCTTTGGTTGATGTCGCCTCAAAATCAGGCTATATAAGAAAAGATGACAAAGAGAGGGCCTTAAGATGGAGCAAAGATTCGGAAAACTGGGAAAAATAGAAAATCGGCTTTAGTAACAATAAAAAAACATAATAATAAAAATTTAAAATATAACGAGATTCAATAATAAAAAATCAATAAAAAAGAAAATAATAAAAATTAAATAAAAATGAAACGGATAATAAAAATTGATAAAAGCGTAATACCGAGCTGTGATGTTCCTGATTTAAAAAAGCTGAAAAATCTTGTGAAGGAAACCTGCTCTGTCGAAGGAATTGGGGCCTATAAAATCGGCTTGGAGCTTTGCCTTAAATTCGGAATTCCTGCTGTTGCTGATGCAATTAAAAAACATACCAATCTGCCAATTGTCTATGACCACCAAAAGGCTGCAACTGACATTCCAGAGCTTGGCGAAAAATTTGCCAAAGCAGTTAAAGGTGCTGATGCAGTTATTTTATTCCCGTTAACAGGCCCTGAAACTGAAAAGGAATGGATTAATGCATGCAAAAAGGCAAAGCTTGGCGTTATTGTTGGCGGCGAAATGACGCATAAGGGCTTTCTGGAAAATGAAAATGGCTTCATCAAGGAAAATGCGCCGCTGAAAATTTATGAAATTGCCGCAAATTTAGGGATTAAAGATTATGTTGTTCCAGGCAATAAGCCTGAAAAGATAAGATGGTATAAGGCATTTTTAGAGGCTCGCGGAATTAAGCCAGTTTTTTATTCCCCAGGATTAATTGCGCAGGGCGGCGATATAACCGAAAGCGCAAAAGCTGCCGGAGAAAGGTGGCATGCAATCATCGGAAGGGCTTTGTACAATGCAAAAAACATAAACAAAACTGCGAAGGAGCTTTGTAAGAGTTTATGCAAATAAAAAAATATTTAAATACCAACTTCAAATAATAAGCAAAAAAGGTGATTATATGTTCACGTATGTTTATCAAAGGTTCCAGAGAGCGACTTTTTTTGAAAAACTCCTTCTTGTTGTCGGCATTTCAATTGGCATTTTAGGGTTCTGGCTTATAAATACGGCCTATTATAAAGAGCCTACGCTTTCATGGCAGTTTATAATGTCTATCTTTCTATGGCTGCTGCTGATTTTTGTCGTTATCCTGACCGACAGCAATGAGAGCATTAAGGAGGAATTAAGCATCATAATAAAGGAGCATATTGATGAGACAAAGCTTTTAAGGGAAGAAGTAAAGCTGCTTAATGCCAATTTAAGCAGAAAAGGCAGAAAATAGCTCACTATGGGGGTGGGAAATGGTTGAGATAAAGAGGCTTGGGCATGCCACATTCAAAATCCACGGCAGCAAAATAATTTATATTGACCCCTGGAAATTGAGCCAGAATGACAAGGCGGATATTATTCTTATTTCCCACGGGCATTACGACCACTTAAGCAAAGATGACATTGCGAAAATAAGGCATGAAAAAACTTGGGTTATAGCCGCAAAGGACATTGCCGATGATGTTAATGCAAGAGGGATTGCGCCGGGCCAGAAGATTGAAGCCAATGGCGTCAAAATTGAGGGTGTTCCCGCATATAACATAAACAAAAAGTTCCATTTAAAGGAGAATAAATGGCTTGGCTTTGTTATTGAAATTGATGGAAAAAGGATTTATTATGCCGGCGATACTGACAACATCCCGGAAATGGCAGATTTAAAAAACATTGACATAGCATTAATGCCTGTAAGCGGCACTTATGTCATGACAGCTGAGGAGGCTGCTGAGGCAGTAAAAAAATTCAGGCCAAAACAGGCGATCCCGTACCATTATGGAGACATTATAGGAACAAAAGACGATGCAGCAAGGTTCAAGAAGCTCTGCAGTTGCGAAGTGCTGATAATCTAAGTTTTATAATCAATAATATTTAAATAAGCATGGATTTTCTAAATAAATCATGAAAATAGCAGTCTGCGGCTCAAATTCTGCAATTAATGCTGAAATTGCAAAAAAGGCATTTGAAATCGGCAGGGAAATTGCCAAAAACAATATTCTGCTTTTGACAGGCGCCGGAAATGGGTATCCTTACGAAGCTGCAAAAGGAGCTTTTTCTGCTAATGGAAAAGTTTTTGGGGTGAGCCCTGCAAAAGATGAAAAAGAGCATAAAACAGCCTATAATTTCCCCACAGAGAATTTTACCGAAATAGAATACACTGGCTTGGGCATTCCAGGAAGGAATCTGCCTTTAGTTAAGGAAGCTGATGCAATAATAATTGTTTCAGGGCAGATTGGCAGCCTGAACGAGTTTACAATCGCTTTTTACGGCAGCAAAGTAATCGGGATTTTAAAAGATTCTGGAGGAATAACCGGCATTATTGAGAAAATTGCAGAAATATGCAACAAAAAAGGTGAAAAAGAAAAGGTTGTTTATGCCTCAGAGCCTAAAGAGCTGGTTTCATTGGTTTTAAATAAATTAAAATAAAAATATTAAAAAAGCAAGAGAATAACCTTTTTCTCAAGGGCTCGTGGTCTAACGGCTATGACGTTGCCTTCGCAGGGCAAAGGCTGCGGGTTCAAATCCCGCCGAGTCCATTATGGTAAACTGCAAATCAGTATATGAGCCAAGGGAAGACAGCACTATGCTTGAAACTTGGGCAAGAAAACACGCTTTCGGGGCTGTCCTTGACATTGGCACAGGCTCTGGAATACTGGCAATTGCAGCCGCGCAGGGCAGAAATGTGAAAAATGTTGTTGCAACAGATGTCCAGAAAGGCGTTGTTGATTACTGCGAAAAATGCATTCAAAACAAAAAAATAAAATTCCTGCAGTCTGACCTGTTCCAAAACGTAAGAGGGAGATTTGATACCATTATATTCAATCCCCCTTACCTTCCGCAGGAGTTAAAGCTAAAGGACCTTACAATAGAAGGCGGCAAAAAAGGCTACGAGATTATTGAAAGGTTTTTGAATGAAGTGAATAATTTTTTAAAGGCTGACGGCATAATCCTGATGGTTTTTTCCTCTTTGACGAAAAAGGAAAAGGTAGTTGGATTTATTGCAAATAATCTGCTTGAATTTGAATTTCTGGAGAAGCAGCATTATTTTTTTGAGGATTTGTATGTTTATCTGGTTAAAAAAAGTGCAATATTAAAAAAATTGGAAAGGTACAACATAAAAAATGTAAAATATTTTTCCAAAGGAAAAAGAGGCTTGCTTTTTACCGGAGTTTGCGATACCAAAAAAGTTGCGATAAAAATAAAAAACCCGAAAAGCAATGCTGTTGGAAGAATTGAAAATGAAGCTAAATATTTGAAATTATTAAATAAAAACAATATCGGACCAAAGTTGTTATTTTTCGATAAAGATTTTCTTATTTATGATTTTGTTGAGGGAGATTTTATATTGAATTTTATTAAAAAAGAATCAATAAATAAAAAAATAATAAAAAAAATAATAAAAAATGTTTTCAGTCAATTATTTGTTATGGATGGATTGGGAATAAATAAAGAGGAAATGTCGCACCCGCCAAAGCATATAATTATCAGTAAAAAAAATAAAAAGCCGGTTTTGATAGATTTTGAAAGGTCGCATTACACTCTAAAACCCTCAAATGTCACACAGTTCTGCGATTTTCTTGTAAGTGGCAATATTCTAAAATTATTTAAAAATAAAAACATAGAGATTAGAAAAGATAAAATTATTGAATTGGCAAAAATCTACAAAAATAACATTAATAAAAATAACTTAAATATAAAAGATTTAAATAATATTGGCTATTCTCTGGAGTGATAATGGACATAGGAAGAAAAATACTCGCTGCATCAGCAACATTATTAATGACTTTAGGTACATCAAATTTTTCATTAGAGGCTGTTACATCCTCTCAATCAGCGAAATACGAGAAGGAAAATCCAAAATTCTGCCAATATTATCGATATGATGGCACTGTGGCTAGAATGCAAATAGGAGACAAGTGCTTTTATTATATCAAAAAGGGAGCAAGAAGGGAATCAGTGATGATATATGACCCAAATAAAAACTTAATAACCAATATTTCCATGCCGTCATTCAAAGTTGCAACAGCCAGTGCCATACAGGTACGTTCCGGCTCTCCTTCAGAAGATGACTGGATATTGGAAAAAGAAGAAACAGATGTTTCCGACAGTTACAAATTAATTAGTGGAGTATTTTTCTTTTTATTTAAATATATAATTAAACAAGATGGTTCAAAGTTATAAAATGCTGACTGAATTCCAAGAAAAGGTCTATAAATTATGCAAAAAAATCCCAAAAGGTAAAGTTATAACCTATATTTATTAGTAAATTTTATATATTTGACATTTTTTCTGTTTATTCTATGAAAAAATGGTCAAAAAAGGATATAAAATTTTTAAAGAATAATTATAAATTCTTAAGCTATAAAGATATCAGTAATAAACTGAATCGTTCTATAGAAAGTATTTACTGGAAATCCTTTGACATGAATTTAAAAAAAGGTAGATGGAATAATATCAACCGATTAAATAAAAATAAAATAGTAAAAATGTTGATAGAACAATCTGATATTATGGGAAAATCTCCTTCTGCAAGAGAAATACCAATTGCATTAAGATCTGCATGTCAAAGACATTTCGGAAATTTTAATAAGGCTAAAAAAGCTGCCAATTTGGAAATAAAAAAATCAATAAGGCGCCTCCCTAAAACAGCCTTAAAACCATCAAAACACTTGGCTTATATAGTAGGTTTAATTTTAGGTGACGGGAGTTTTAGATACCAAAAATCCAAACATAGAACTTCTTATGTTATTGTTTATGCTACTAAAGATAAAGAATTAATGGACTTTTTCCTTAACAATTTTCAAGCATGGACGAGCTATAGACCCGAAATTTCTATAGTGAAAGGTGGCTACAAAAAATTTCCTAGAGGAAACTATTCCTACTTTAGAAAAGCTTATGTTACCCAAATAGGCTATAAAGAAGCCTGGGTGTTTCTCAAACAATTTAAAGATAAACCACGATTATGTTTGAAATTCTTCCCAAAAAAATATCAAAATTGGATTTTAAAGGGACTTTGGGATGCGGAAGGGTGTATAAGGGTATCAAGAAAAAACTTAAGGATACACTTTAGTAATACAAACAAAGACATATTAAAATTGTATGTGAATTTACTTGAGAACTTCAAGTTTATTTACTCCAAACATAAAGTTAATAATGGTTTTAATGTAGATATATTACACGAATATGATATTGTTAGATTTGTAAAACTTATTGAAGGTATAACAATTAAAAGAAAAGTGAATAAATCTATTTTAAAAAAACTAAAATTATACAAAGTTAACAAAAATAGTTTTTTTGAGAGAGTGTATAATTTAACTAGGAAAATACCTGAAGGTCGTGTGTCAACATACCGTGACATTGCGCATGCACTTAACTCAAAAGCCTATCGCGCTGTTGGAACTGCATTGGCAAAAAACCCATACGCGCCCAAAGTGCCCTGTCATCGCGTTGTCAATTCAGACGGCAGCGTTGGGAATTATTCAGGGAAAGATGGAAAAAAAGGGAAGATTGAGATTTTAAGGAAAGAAGGGGTTGGGGTAAGAAATGGAAAAATTAATTTATCCAGGAATATGTTCATATTCATTTTGGTAAAATGCTAAAAGGAAATTTATTGCCCCATCCAATCCCCCATATAAATAATCAGGCCACAATGGCTTAACACTTCCTCCAAATTTTTCTGCTATTCTAGAAACGACATAATGCGCAGATCCATTTTTTGGATCAAGAGTTAATGTAACATCTCCCCCTCTTTCTCCTTTATATTTTACTTCAAAAGCAGAACCAAATCTTCCCCGTGCCCATATTGTTGCCCCTTTTGCCTCTATATAAATTCCCATTAACTCTTTATTAGGGGGATGTAAATTAACTTGGCCTGACAGTTCTACAGCTAATTGCTCTAATTGCTTAAAAGGCACTTTTACACCCAAAAATTCTCCGGTTCTTGGGTCATTTACAGTAATAACATTATCCATAATTCATCACCCTAATCTCTGATTGGAAGTGCCATTTCAAAAATTTTTGCTATTTTCCTGAGTTCTTCAAATGCTTCTTCGGTTTTAGGAACAACTGACAAAGCTGTTCTTTGCCCCTCTGCTTGAGTTGCATAGACATCATAAGCCCTTTCATGTCCAGCGGCAGAAGCTACGCCTAATTCCTCAAGACGACGCTCAAATACACCATCAATTGAGTCAATTGAGCTAGGAATCAGTCCGCTTCCTTCATTTCTAGACTTAACTTTTAAAAAACCCAGCATGACTAAAGCTGCATGTCTATCTTTGCAGTAAAAAACCAGATCTCCCTTTCTATGCTGGCCCCCATAATGAATAGAATATCTATAAGTAGCAGTATAAGTTGCACCAGTTTCCGGGTCTTTCTCAGGCCCAACAATGTTAAAAAATTTCATAGGCTGTTCCATTTTTTATCCCCCTATATGTTAAAATGCGTACAACCCCTTTTTTAGAAATGAATGAAAATAAAAATATTAAAACTACCTTCTGCCCTTGCCTTTCTTCTTTTTCTTCTTGATTTCCTTGTCAAGCTTCAATTCATCAAGCAATTCCTTGTACCTGTTCCTTATAGTGACTTCTGTAACGCCAGCAACATCCGCAACTTCCCTCTGGGTTCTTTTTTCCCCGTGCAGTAAGGCTGCGACATACAAAGCAGCTGCAGCTATCCCTGTTGGGCCTCTTCCTGATGTCAATTCAGCCTTTTGCGCTCTTTCAAGGATTTCAATGCTCTTGCTCTGCGTTTCTGCGCTTAACTTTAATGCCGAGGCAAACCTTGCGATGTAATCAGCGGGATTTGAAGGAAGTATTGTTATTCCAAGCTCTCTTGTTACAAACCTGTAAGTCCTGCCAATTTCCTTTTTCTCTATTCCCGATGCTTCGCTTAACTCATCCAAAGTCCTTGGCACATCATGGCGCCTGCAAGCTGCATATAAGGCGCCTGCTACAACGCTTTCCATGCTTCTTCCCCTGACAAGGCCTCTCTGGACTGCTAAAGTGTATATTCTTGCGCTTTCTTCCTCAACGGATTTTGGCAGCTTTAAATAAGAAGAAACCCTTTTCAATTCAGCCAAAGCAAGCTTCAAGTTCCTTTCAATGGCTGTTGAAATTCTGTATTGCCATTTTCTTAGCCTGAAAAACTTGTCCCTTTCCCTTCCCTGCAGCCTTAACAAATCAGCTTTCTGGCCTACCTCAGTTCCAAGGCCCTGGTCATACTGGGTGTAGGTCATTGGCGCTCCTGACCTTCTTCTTCTTTCGCCTTCTTCGCTGTCAAATTCACGCCATTCCTGCGTGAAATCAACCATTTTTTCCTCAATAACAAGGCCGCAATCCTTGCAGATTATTTCCCCTCTTTCCTTGTTCCAATTCAAGTTTATACCGCCGCATTCCGGGCATTTTTTAACTAGCTCTGGCATTTTGTTCACCTGCATAATTACGTTTAACGTTAATGTCTGTTGCCCCACCCCTTTGAACAAAGACAAAATATCTATAAAATCACAATAAAATTTATAAAGAGGAAGCACATTTAATATATAAACCTTTCGGTTTTTTATGTGCAAATTTATTCGATTTTTAACAGGTTTTAACTCGAAAATGGCCAGAGACCCGATTCCAAAGGACTTATTCGGCATCCTGGCATGCCCTATATGCAAAAGCGATTTAAGGTACAATAAAGGCAAAACAGGCTTGATTTGCGCTAAATGCAGCGCAAAATACCCAATTAAGGATAAAATACCTATTCTTCTGCCTCCAAAAGGCAATTAAGGTTTATCTATAAATTTATTTTTTAATTTAATACTAACTATGCTGAATAAAAACCAAATGTTTTATAAACAAATAAAATTCTTTTTCTCTTTTATGCCGACGTCGCATAACCCGGCATTGCGGTAGGCTTGAGATGTTAAATTTTCGCAAGAAAAATTATGGCATCTAGGCACCTACTTCCCGCAAGGGTATCCCGGAAGCTTTTTGCGTTCGCAAAAACCTTGGAAAAATTCAGGGGTTTCGCTTCGCTCAAGCCCCTTTAATTGTAGAGAATGCAAAGCTGGGAAATTCAAATCCGGGCGTCGGCGTTTATTTTGCTTCAGGCGGCACTTCTGCATCCTCTTCCTTTTTGCCCTTCAGAAACCTGGCCAAAACAAAGGCAAGAATGAAAACTGCAATGACTGCTATAACTGATATTGCCTGCCAGGGGAGTTTGCCATCTTTCTGGGATAAAATTATTGGCTCTTTTTCCGTTTCATTTGCCTTACCTTTAATTTCTTCAGGCTGCGTGATGTTCTTTTCAGGCTCCTGGGCTCCGCTTATTTTCTCTTCAGCAGCAATTTCCTTTATAATTTCGTCAGCTACCTTCTTTTTCTCTATTTTTTCCAGCGATATGCTTATTGCCTCCTTTTGAACAAAAAATTCATTGAATTGTGACTCGTAAACAACGCTTATGTTGAAATAATAAGCATCATTTTCCGCCGGGCTGATTATCCTCTCCCTGACAAGATCTATTGACGATTCTTTCACTATTGCCCCGAAAGCGCTGGAAAAATTGTCCACTTCAGGTATGTTTGTCAGATAATTAATTTTTAAATTTTTGAAATCAAGCTTGCCTGGATTTTTCAGCGAAACAATGAAGTCTGTTTTCAGGCCTGGAACCAGGCTTCCAACCTCGTAATCAACGTAAGGGCAATCGCAGTTTACATCAAAAGCGTATGATTCGTTGAAATCCCTCAAAAATTCCCCAATCCTGTAGGCAGCGCCGATTTTGAAATCCTGCCTGCCTGATTTCACTGCTGAAAGAACTCCGGTAAAATTCAGCATGCTTTTTTTCCCTATTGCCCCGTTCCAGATAAGCATGTTGTTGTTTTCCTGCATTTCCCTGGGCTTTTTTTTAATTGAAAACCTGTTTGGCACAGTCAATACCAAAGATGTCATTTTCAAATCATTGTTTTTGTCTATATTTTCCAAGGTTAATAAGAAATTTGAATCCTGGCCGATAGTTATGTTTTTTTTGTCCATTATCATACTGGCTTTTAAAGAGTAATTTGACACAGTTATTGTTTTGGCTGCTGTCAGATTCTTTGTTTCTACGCCGTTAAAATAGCTTCCTTCCGCCTTTGAATCATATATTACCGGGCTGAGGCCCTTTAGCTTATACTTGCATATCCTTGTCTGCTTGGGAGCAACTTGCCCCTTGAAGGTGATTTTATTGAACACTGCAAAGCATCCCTCTGCATTTGAAACCAGAAATTCTACAGGATATTCCTCATTCAAAACAACGTTTTCGGCAAAAGCCTCTCCTGAGTTTTCAATTTTCAGCTCGGCGTCTGTTTCTTCACCGACAAGAATCTCTGTTTTTGCCGCGCTTTTTGTGACCTCAAGCTCTGATTTTACCAGATAGACCTTTACCAGAGCCTTGTAGATATATTCCCATGTTGTTGAATTCCTGTAAGCAAAAGAGATGTTCGTAATGCAGACTCTGAAGTCATCTTTGGTCTTGCAGTCGCCGTTTTTTATTATAATGCCGCTGACATCAATACTTACCGAAGCGAGGTTTTCAGTCACTATGAAGTAAAACTCCTTTCCTTCAATCTCCTTGGTCTCCTTGCTGCTGACAGTCCCTGAAAATACAAGATCTTCCTCAGAAAAAGAAACCTTTACAGCAATTAAAAACACAAGCAAAAACAAAAGGCCTCTTTTTTTCATTTTCGTTATTTTATCTTAAAGCATTCAGCCTGCCTTAAAATTTCTTTGGCGTACTTTAACTTTTCACTGCTTTCAGAATAAATTGTGAATAGGGTTTCATTTCTCTTTACCTTATTTCCGACATGCTTGTACAGGTAAATTCCCGCGCCCTTGTTGTTAGGAGCGCCCGCAACCCTTGCAATCCTGCTGATAAGCTTGTTGTCCATGCCCCTGACAATCCCGCTCCTGCTAGATTTGGCGTCATGTGTGAATTTCCCAAGCCTTATTTCGCCTGGATTAGCCAGTCTGCCGTGCTGGGCTTTGATTATTTCCAGCATCTTCCCGTAAGCCTTCCCTGAATCCAGGAGTTCCAGCGCCTTCTTTTTGCCGTTTTCGATTCCAACCATCTTAAATATCTCAGCAGCCATCAGCAGGCATTTTCTTTCTAAATCTAATGGCCTTTTTGCATCTCTTTTAAGCAGCCATAAAACATCCCTTGCCTCCAATGCAGGGCCAATGCCGTTGCCTATCGGCTGCCTGCCATCTGTGATAATCACTTTCACGTGCTTTCTGAGCCTCTTTCCTATTTCCTCAAAATGCTTCTTAAGGTGAAAGGCTTCTGCCCTGTTTTTTATCTTGGAGCCGTTGCCTATAGGTATGTCAATAAGTATATGCGTGCTTGAAACAGAATACTTTTTTGCCATTATCGAAGCCAAAAGCTGGGATTCTGCATCAATTTCCAAAGGCCTCTCAACGCTTATTATCTTGTCATCTGCTGGCGCCAAATTCAGGGAGCCGCCCCAGACAATGCAGCCGTTTGTCTTTTCAACGATTTTTTTCATCTCATTCATTGAAAGGGTAACATCCGCCAAAACTTCCATTGTGTCTGCTGTGCCTGCGGGGCTTGTAATGCTTCTTGAGGAGGTTTTTGGCATGGCAAAGCCTGCTGCCGCAATTATAGGGACCAGAACCATTGTGGTTCTGTTGCCGGGTATGCCTCCAATGCAATGCTTGTCTATGACAGGATACCTATTTAGCTTGAGTATATTGCCGTGCCTTGCCATTGCTTTTGTAAGCATTATGGTCTCATCAATGCTCATTACATTAGTATATGAAGCGGCAACAAAATAAGTAAGCTCTATCGCGCTCAGCTTGTTATGGACAATATCCCACACAATCTGGTCTATCTCCTTCTTTGCCAGCCTAAATCCGTCAAGCTTTTTTTTGATGTATTCTATTGAAAGCGGCTTTCTTGCAAGCTTAATGGCAATTTTATCATTATTCTTTAGCCCCAAGGAATTTATGACTTCCTCAAAAACGCCTATGCTGCCCTGAGGGACTGCTTTATCGCTTTCCGCTATATCAACAGCAACTGTCTCTACTTTTTTACCCTTTATTATCTTTATCCTGTCCATGTGGTGCAGGTCAAATTTCAAAGCGTCGTTTTTGTTCAGGATGGCAACTAAAGGCCCTCCTGTCGCAATGTCCATGTCTTTTATTTTAAGTCTCATTTTTCCCTATAAATTTTTAAAATAAAAGGCTTAAAAATCCTTGGATTTTTATTGTCTTTAATTTTGAATTTCATTTTTTGGCTTTTATTTTTTAATTATATTTTAAATATTTTATTTAGAGCTACCTCTCCTCTTCGTAAATTTTAATGAATGCTGTCAGCAAAGCAAGTATTATCGGCCCGATGATGATTCCAATGAAGCCGAAAGCCTTCAGGCCTCCAACCACGCCGATTAAAACAAGGATGGGATGTATTTTTGCCCTTTCGCCGATAATTTTCGGCTTTAGCAGGTTATCCATGAGCCCTACAACAAAAATCCCCCATAAAAGGAGCAAAAATCCCCTGAGCATCATTGAATTGCTGAGCTGGATATAGCCATCAAAAATAAGCAGAATGGCAGCCGGAAGCCATATAACTGCCGAGCCTACCAAAGGTATAAGGGAAAAAAACATCATCACAATGCCCCATAATATAGGGGATGACAATCCAAAAATAAAAAATCCAAGGCCGCCCAAGGCGCCCTGTATAATAGCAATGGTTATATTGCCATAGATAACGGCAAACATCACATCATCAAATCTCTTGAAAACATGCTTTTGATGCGCCTTTTTCAGCGGCAATAACCGCTCAAGCTTGCCGACAATCACCAGCCCGTCCCTGAAGAAAAAGAACATTACAAATATCACAATAAAAGAATTCAGGAAAAAGGCAGGCACTGAAAGCAGAAAACCTGAAACAGTGTCAATAACATAAGTCGAGGCCCTCTTTATTGAATTATCAAGATAATACCTAACCTTGGGGTCTTTGAATATCTCCTCAAAATAATTCACAATCTTGCATACAGGCCCTTGGACTCCGCATTCTGCAACAACAAGGCTTCCGCTGGTTACTTTTTGCCTTGTTATGATATAGGTGGCATAAGC
>Ga0209542_10003710_pt1 | contig 32334 bp, 43 predicted proteins | sample RifCSPhighO2_01_FD_184028 | JGI IMG/M metagenome (GOLD analysis project Ga0209542, IMG submission 184028) | Soil microbial communities from Rifle, Colorado - Rifle CSP2_plank highO2_0.1 (SPAdes) (version 2) | ecosystem: Environmental > Terrestrial > Deep subsurface > Rock core/Sediment ... | reverse complement strand
TCTTGCAATACTCCATTTTCATATTTAAGTTCTATAGCTAAGCCGTCTATTTTTAATTCACAATAAAAATTTACGCCTGATTTTTCTTGGGGAGTTAATAATTTAAAAATTCTTTCTTGCCAAGATTGCATATCTTCTTTTGAAAAAGCATCATTTAAAGAAAGCATTCTTTCTGCGTGCGTTACTTTTTTAAATTCAGGCAACGGTTTTCCGCCTATTCTTTGTGTGGGAGAATCGGGGGTTATAAATTGTGGAAATTCCTGCTCTAAATCAAAAAGCTCTTTTTTTAAAGAGTCTAAAGCGGCATCCGATATTTCTTGCCTATCTAATACATGATAAACATAACGATGATGATTAATAACTTTTTTTAGTTTATCAATCCTGTCTTTGGCTCCCAAATTTTTATTATTTTGCATATCTTTTACAACTGCGACTATTTTACTCGCTAACAGAATTCAATTCAAGCGACCTAAAACTATTACTCGCTAACAGAATTCAATTCAAGCGACCTAAAACTATCTTTATAACCTCCCTTGGATTTAATATTAAAAATATATACCCCAGGTTCATTGTCGGGAGTTACGATTACATTTATAAAATAAGTCCTGTCGTTAAAACTGGAATTATATTTAATCTGGCAATTGGTACAATTTTGGGCATCACAACCAGTGCCACCTCCTTCCAAAATTGAAGTGCTGGCACTACAACTCATACAATCACCAGAATCACATGTGGCGCATATGCTACATATACCCCTATTGCCTCCATTGGGAATTACTTTTCTATCAAAATATAACACTTCTTCAGCTCCTGTTTGGGCAGAATAAAATGCCGATACCGAATTTCCGATATTGCTTATAATTTTAACTTCGCTATATAAAATAACGCTTATGCTTAAAACAATGGCAAGCATTATTGTCATTATTAAAAATGTAATTATAAGCGATACTCCCCTCTGTGAATTTTTAATTTTTAATCTGCAATTTTTAATCAATTTTTAATTCTTTAATTTTTAATTTGAAAACAGGTTTTGAATTTTAGATTTTGGATTTGTTTAGGATTTAGAGTTTTGTATTTTGGATTTTCGTTATTGTGTATTTAAATTTATCTGTGAAATAGTAGTTTGAATGATTTTTTCTTGAAAATCTCCTTCGCCCTGGACCAAAACTTTTATTAAAAAAGTAATTCGTGGCTGGGATGCATCATTTTGCGAAGCTCCGTGCAATGTTTTATCTCCATTCACTAAAAATCTTACATCTTCTATAGTAAACTTGCTTGATAATATATCCTGCGAGGCACCTCCACCCTTTGTCTCTTTTAAAATTCCATCAGAATCTAAAAAAAATTCCTTGCATTCATTATTGCTTGTAATAAATTTTACCCCTTCATAAAAACCTTTGTCGGCATTATAGCGGGTTAAAAGATACATATACCCCGGGTATTCAATTTGACCTTCAAAAAGGCAATTTCCAGCATCATCTTTAACGGCTGTTCTTAATGCTTTTGACATATACTCTTCAACATAACTTGTTTGATTTAAAAAAGACTGCTCTTCTAATACTCTTTTTTGATACTTTACCATGTTAATAAAAATACTTACTGCAACATCTATTACAACCATAAATAATGCCAAAACCACTACAAGTTCTACTAAAGTAAAACCTTTTGATTTTTGATTTTTGATTTTTGATTTTTGCATTTTTATTTAAGACCTACTGATTAAAGGTTTCCGTAGGTAAAATGATAAAATTTCAGAACGAAAATTTGATAGAATTTTGAGGCATATCCTTTGGATATGCTGAAAAATTATAGTAAATTTGCAGTTGAAATTTTATCATTTTGATAGGAAAATCTTTGATCAGTAGGTCTTTAGTACCAATTATACAAATAACCTTCTGACTCAAAACTAAATGGTTTGCCATTATAATCCCAAGTAACTATAACAGAAACCTTTAATACATCTGTTCCCGATTCTTGATTGATGGTTATTTTTCTTTGGAATTTAGTAGTATCACCTAAATCATAGCTGTAAAAATTATCTGAATTAATTTTTAAAAATTCTCCGGGATCATACAACTTTAATTGATTTTCAAAACTCTCAACACTTGTGCCTGTTTTATAATCCAGCTGACAACCTAAATCACATTCTAAAAGGCCATCAGACCAATTATTAGAGTTGATAAAATTATTATCTCTTAGATTTCGTACTATTTCTAATCCTTCTTGAGCAAGATACACTGCGGTTAACCTATAAGAAACATTATAAGTTAGCGTAAAAAAAGGAGTAAAAGCGCTATACGCCCCCAAAATTCCGAAAGAAAGAATAGCAATAGTAATTATTAACTCAATGATGGTAAAACCGGTTGAATAACGCTTTGCGTTAATTTTGTTTTTGACAAAATTATTCAACTGGTTAAACCCATTCGTTGCTTTTTTCATATTATTTGGCAACAGATTATTTAACTTCAATTAAACCAGCTGTATTAATCGAAACAGTCCTAGTTCTTGTTAAATCAGACCCCACAGCAAATACAATATCTACTTTATTTGCACCTTGGTTTAATTCAGTTATCGTAGTATCTGGATTAGGAGGATTAAAATTAATACTTACACTATTATTATAGACATTATTTATCTCCTTCATTAGTATTTCAGACTCAGTTAAACTAAAATCAATCTCTGAAACGATATAATCCAATTCATCATATTCTTTATTGCTTGCTTGGTTATCGTTATTATCTGCGTAAAGAATATATTTTTTGTTGCCTAACACATTAATATCAACATAAATTCCATATCCACTCACTTCTTTTGATTCGCCAAATTGATCTTTATATGGCAAAGACGATAATGCCATATCCTGGACAGATCTTATATCTTGCGAAAATTTATATACGGCCCTTGAAATTGCAAACTGCTTTTGAATTTGAGGAAAATTTGAAATTACAATGGCTGGCAAAACAGTAATAATCGCAATAACCACCAATAACTCTATAACCGTAAAACCCGCCCTACTTTCATACTTAAAACATTTTTTAATATCAAGAAACAACATTTTCTAAAAACACAAAATTCAAAGCACTAAATTCTAAACAAATCCAAAATTCAAATGTTCAAATTATTAACATGTGTCTTGGATTTTGGTAATTGGAATTTATTTAGGATTTGGGATTTTGGATTTCGAATTTCCATTTTTTAATATATTAAAAAATGGGTATACCAATTAATAATTTCTTGTCCCCAAAATAACGCTGTAAATGTTCCTAAAATTAAAAAGGGAGCAAATGGAATTTCGCTTTTTAAACCCTTTTTATTAAAAAGCATCAAGATTATTCCTATTATAGCACCAAAAAAGAATGCTAAAAATAAGCCTACTAAAATATTAGGCAAGCCCAAAATAAGTCCTAATAAAATAGCCAACTTAACATCACCAAAGCCCATCCAATTGCCTTTGGATATTAAAAAAATTAATAAAAAGAAACCAGAAGCAATCAATCCTGCCCCTATATAATTGACAAAATGCAAAATACCCGAAGTTGATTGAAAAATAAATATATTTTCAAATAAACGATAAAAGAAAACAATAAAAATAGCAGGAAAAAGAACTGTATCCGGAATAAGATAATATTTTAAATCATAAACAAGAATAACTATTAAAGCTGAAGTAATATAAAATAAAAATACTAAATAAATAAGATTAGAAGCTAAAAATATATTAAAAATTATTACAAATATCAATGCGGTTAATATCTCTACAAGAGGATATTGAATTGATATTTTTTTTTTGCAAAACCCACACCGTCCCCATAAAAATAAAAAACTGAAAATGGGGATTAAATATTTCCAATTCAAAGTTTTTTTACAATGAGGACAATAAGATCGTCCAGTTAATTTTTCTTCTTTTTCTAACCTATAAATAACACAGTTTAAAAAACTACCTATTATAAGGCCAAATAAAAATATAAAAAGATATAAAACTAGCCACGCCATAGTTTATTCTAGCACTTTTTTATATACAAAAACAACGCCCTTTTACAAGGCGTTGTTTTTAAAAAAATACTTGCACTATAAATTATGAATCAGTGCAAACACCAAGATCAGCAGTATCACATCGATCGGCACAAGTAGCGACTGTTACCTTTTTATAACCTGTTGAATCTACGCAAAAAGTACTTCCTACTGGTTCAGCGGTAGTAGTTTTTAAGGTTGAACAAGCACACCATGCGGTATCTGGAGTATCATCACACACAGCAGTACCTCCGGCAGCAGTAATTGCAGCTGAAGGACCTGTGAAATTAGAGCTAGCACAGAAACCATCATAATCACTATTTGTATCATAGAACACTGCTCCGTTGGTTAATGTGGTGGCTAAGTTTCCCTTGATTGCTGCATTCTTACCTTGGTTGATATAAGCTGTAACATTAACTAATACAATTGCGGCTAAAACAGCTATAATAGCAACAACTACCAATAATTCAATAATGGTAAATCCTTTTGATTTTTTAATTGTCATTTTTTTTACAACTTTTTTAAAAAATCGACCTTTTTATGTTAAACCTATATTCTCTATTAGGCTTCTTCTGTCTTTATTATAATATTTTATAAAATAACAAGCAATTATTTGTGTGGATAACTTAATGCAAGGCAACTTACGATAATCTAAATAGTTCCAAGCGCGCCATATAAAGGAGAAAGAACTGAAATTGCAAGCATTGCTACAATGCCTCCTAAAAATATTATCATAATTGGCTCTAATAAACTGGAAAATAAATCTATTGATCTTTTAATTTCTTTTTGATAAAAATTTACCACTTCCATCAGCGTTTTACTTAATTTACCCGTCTCTTCCCCAACTCTTATCATCTGCACCACAAAAGGAGGGAAATAATCCTTATGTTTTACCATTACTGAACTCATTTTTTCTCCCTCAGAAACTTCTTTTTCAATTTCAAAAATAATGCTTTTATATACAATATTATTTACGGTATCCGCCGTAATGCTTAACGCTTTGTTAATTGAAATTCCTGCGGTAATTAAAGTGGAAACATTGCTGCAAAATCTGGTTAAAAAAATCTTTTTCAATAACCCCCCTAAAAAGGGTATTTTTAAAGATATTTTGTTGTAATTTTTTCTTCCTTCTTTTGTCTTAAAATAATACACCAGGGCAATTACCACTAAAAACACTACTATTATAATAGACCACCAATAGCTTCCTAAAAATTGATAAAAATTCAACATCATTACGGTAAAAAATGGCGGATTACTGTTAGTTTCCTTAATCAAATCCACAATTCTTGGCATTACCTCTACTACAATAATGCCCAATACCACCAAAAGAACACACACCACAAAAATAGGATATATCATTGCCTGCCTTAGTTGAGTTACAATATCATTTTCTCTTTCTAAATGCTCTGAAATATAATTGAGAGTTCCCGAAATATTGCCGGAAACTTCTCCGGATTTGATTAAATTTACATAAAAATTATCAAAAATTTTAGGATAATTGGAAAGTGCTTCGGAAAGAGGTGTGCCTTCTTGAACTAAACTAGAAACTTCAGTAATTATTTTCTTAAAATTACTTTTGCGAGTTTGCACTGCTAAACTGGAAAGACTTTGCACCACAGGAACCCGAGATTCCAACATTACTGAAAGCTGCCTAAAAAATATTGCAAGATCTTTTCTTGAGACCCTTCCCTCAATTTTTATATTTTTAAAAAATGGCTCTTGACCTTCCTGTTCTTCTAAATAAGTGACAAAAATATCGTATTTTTGCAACAAAAGAGCTGCAGCTTCCCGAGAAGAAGATTCAATTACTCCTGTTTCCATCTTGCCGTTTTTTGTTCGAGCTTTATATATATACTTCATCCCCCAGCGACACTAATTTACTAATCACACACTAATTTACGAATACGAAAATATATTCGTGTCATTAGAGTGTCATTCGTAGATTGGTGTCGCTTTTATTTACCTTAAAAGATTTTTTAATTCCGATGGATTTAAAGAATAATCAATTGAATCTTTTAAAGAAATTTCTTTTCTCCTTACAAGGTCAGACAACGCTCTATTTAAAGAAACCATGCCTTCATGCATTGAAGTTTCAATAACCGCAGGTATTTCATGGTTTTTATTTTCTCTTATCAAATTAGCAACTGCTGTATTGCAAATCATAACCTCACATACCGGTATAAAGCCCCCACTAATTCGGGGAATTAATCTTTGAGAAACTACACCCAATAAAGAACCTGCCAATTGAAATCTAATTTGATTTTGCTGATCTGAAGGAAATACATCAATCATTCTATGAATAGACTGGGCAGCTGAATTGGTATGTAGTGTTGCAAAAACCAGGTGTCCGGTTTCAGCTGCGGTTATTGTGGTTGAAATAGTTTCTAAGTCTCTCATTTCCCCTACCATAATCACATCAGGATTTTGCCTAAAAACAGACTTTAATGCATTTGCAAAACTATGAGTATCAATTGAAACTTCTCTTTGTTCAATAATGGCCCTGTCGGGACTGTAAATATATTCTATTGGATCTTCAACTGTAACAATATGAACCGCTTTCGTATGGTTTATTTCATCTATTAAAGATGCTAGTGTAGTAGATTTTCCTTGTCCCGATGCACCGGTAATCAATACAAGGCCTTGTGATTTATTAGCAAATTCATGCAATATCGCAGGCAAAGATAATTCTTCAATTGTTTTTACTTTTGGGGGGATAAAACGCAATGCCAAACTTATGGAATTTCTTTGGAAAAAAATATTAACCCTAAATCTTGCCTTGCCATCAAAATCATAAGAAAAATCAATTTCTTTTTCTGTGAGTAATTTGTTTTTTTGCGCTTCATTTAAAATACTAAAAGCAAAATCTTTAGAATCTTCGGGAGTGATTTTTTTTTCTTTCATTAAGGGCACCAGTTGACCGGTAATCCTTATTACAGGGGGGTGGTTAACCGAAATAAGCAAATCAGATGCACCTTCTTGGATAGCTATATTGAGAATTTTTTTTACATTTTGCAGATGATCCATTTTTAATATTTTAGATTTTAGATTTAGGATTTAAGATTGTAATAATACGTAAACTAAAATCATAAATCATAAATCGTAAATCATAAATTCACTTTAGTATTTCCTTTATGGCACTTACCACTTCTTCGGGAGTGCTTTCTATTTTCACAAAATATTTCATTACCTTTAAATGAGAAATGTTATCGGCGAAATCTGAAGGGTTATTATTTGAAATAATCACCACTTTTAAATCTTTTGTTCTAATATTGTCCCTGACCATTTTTAAAAGCTGCCATCCATCTATTTTCGGCAAATTAATATCTAACACTAATAAATCAGGGTTACTGTTTTTTATTTTTTCCAAAGCCATTTGGCCATCTTTTGCAACATCTACCCTATAACCCTCTTTTCTGAATTGATTAGCATAGATGTCCAGTATAAAAGGATCATCTTCAACTAATAAAATTGTTTTCATAAAATTACCAACTTCTATCTTCTAACTAATTTTTAAAAAATAGAAGTTAGTTTATAAAAATTGGTGATTAAATTTCTTGAGTTACTCTTATTACCTCATCAATAGTTGTTTGGCCCGCAAATACTTTAATAATTCCCTCTTGAGCCATAGTGAGCATTCCTTGTTTTTGTGCTATTTTTAAAATTAGATTTTCAATAGGACTTTTTAAAATAGTATCGGATAATTCTTCTGTCATAGACAATACTTCGTAAAGACCTACTCTTCCTCGATAACCTTTAAAATTACATAATTCGCAACCGTTAACTTCGTAGACATACAAAGGTTCGGGAATTTCAAGCTCTTTTTTTATTAATGGAGATATATTTTTCAAATTTTCAAGAATATAATTTTTAGCCCTATCGTTTGCTTTTACTTTCTTTTTACAATGCTCACAAAGAGCCCTTACTAATCTTTGAGATATTGCTACTTTTAAAGTAGAGGGAATTAAAAATGGTCTTATTCCCATATCAATTAATCTTGGAATAACACCAGAAGCAGAATTAGTGTGTATTGTGGAAAGCACAATGTGTCCTGTTAATGCAGAATGAATAACCAAATTAGCCGTTTCTTCATCTCGTATTTCTCCTACCATGATAATATTCGGGTCTTGCCTTAAAATTTGCCTTAACGCTTCAGAAAAACCATAACCGATATCTGGTTTTACTTGAGATTGATTAACTCCATCTATAGAATATTCAATAGGATCCTCAATAGTAACAATATTCACCCCTTCTTTGTTTAGTGTTCGCAAAAAAGAATATAAAGTAGTAGTTTTTCCAGAGCCTGTAGGACCAGAAGATAACACTAATCCATAAGGGCTTTTTATCGCATTTTGTATTAATTCTAGGCTTCTTGGGCGCAAACCCATTTTATCAAAAGACTTTAATCCCTCTAGTGGGTCTAACACTCTAAGCTCAACTTTTTCCCCCCATAAAGTTGGAAAAGTAGCAACTCTAAAATCAACATCTTTATTATTAATTTTAATTGAAAACCTGCCGTCTTGAGGAATCCTGTTTTCATCAATTTTTAAATTAGCAAGAATTTTAATCCTAGCCACAATAGAAAGATGAACACTTAAAGGCAAAAAAAGACTTAAATGCAATACTCCATCCTGCCTAAAACGGATATTAAGTTTTTCTCTGTTTGGTTCAATATGAATATCTGAAGCATTTCCTTCAATTGCGTGGCGCAAAATAACCAACACCATTTTTATAATCGGAGCGTCGTCAATCATTTTTAAAGAAATAGCATCTTGCTGGGGCAAACGGCCAATGTCTTCTTCTTTTTCTTTATCTAGTTGGGTTAACGCTTTTTTAGTTTCTCTTTTTAGGGTTTTGTGCTGTTTTAAAATATTATTAAAATCAGAAAAATTAATTAAATAGATTTCATAGATAAAATTTTCTTTATGGCTTAAAAACCTTAACGCATTTTGGGCTAAAATATTTTCGGGATACACCATTCCTATTCCAACAGAATTTCCCTTTTTAAACAAAGGAATCATTTTATAATTAATTGCCGCTTCTTCTGATATTAATTCTAAGGCATCTAAAGAAATTTCTTCTGCTTTGGGTTTTAGAAGGGGTTTTTTTAAAATTTTACTTTTTAACTTAAATAAAAAGTCTTCTTCAACTATTTTGTTTTTGAGAATAATTTCTTCTTCTGTTACGCCCGTTCTTGCTATCTGGCTTTCTAATTCGCTCTTTTTTTCCTCGCTTATTAAGCCATTGCCATATAATTCTTGAATTAATTTCATCTTTACCAGCGACACTAATTACTAATTACACACTAATTTACTAATACGCTATTTGTAACATTAGTATATTAGGGTGTCATTCGCAGATTGGTGTCGCTTTATTTTTAGTAGGAAACAAAGGGATTATTTCTTCCCAAATTTGCTTCCTCTAACACGGAAACTTTTAAGCCTCTTTCCTCTAGGGTTTTTTTAGCACCATCTTTACTGGAAGATATTATTTTACCAATCACCTGATTATCATTTTCATCTTGGGCAATATAAGAAAACTCTATTTGCAATTCTTGAAATAATTCTAAATTTTCAACCGCGGGAGAATCTATGATGCTAAAATTAATTTTAACATCTGGAATTTGCGAAATTCCTTCTGTAGAAACATTTTGAAATTTATTTTTTATTTCCGGAAAAAAAGTAACAAAAGACATAATAATGAGACTCAAAATCAACAATGCAGTTATTAATAACAGAAACATTCTTTGCCTTTTTTTTGGGGAGATAAATACTATAGCCATTTTTTATATTTTAGATTTATGATTTATGATTTTAAACACAGATGTAAACTTAATAACTATGCGTAGTAACTTCTAATTTAAAATTATATGCTGGCAATTGTGATGATTTCTTGCTTCCCAAAGACTCTGTTGATGCAAAAGAAATAGTATTTACCTGAAACAAGCGGGAAGATCTTTCTAAAGAATATAGGAAATTTTTTAAACCTTGGTAATTTCCCAATATATCAATGGTAAATGTAATATTTCTAACTCCTTTCTTAGTATTGAGCGAAGAATTTTTTTCTAAACTTATGGGAGATAATTCTGAAAATACTATCGATTTTACTATTAATCCATTTTCAGAACCCTTTTTTTCAAAAAAGTATATTAATGGCGAAATAAAAAGATCGGGAGGTAAAGAGCTATTAATTTTTTCTAATTCATCTTTTCTATTTTCTATACCTAACAAAAGGTCTGATATTTTTGCATAATACACAGACTTACCATTATATTCTGCCTGTTTTTCAACTAAGGTGATTTGCAAAGCCCGAGATTCTTGATATTTAGGCAATACAAAAAGAAAAATTAATATTGCAATAATGACGATAAGAATAATTGAAGTGATAGGCTTATTAATTTCCATTACTTTGAATTACCGTTTTAGATTTAAAAATCTCGGGATTTAAAGAAGCATTTAATACAAACCTTATGGTTCCCCCGGCACCCACCTGAGAATTTAAAATATTAATATTACTCACATAATCCTTGTTATTCTCAAGAATTGAAATTTGATGGCTTAGTGTTTCCATATTATTTGATTCTCCAGACAACCTAAGATCATTTGAAGATTCAGACATGCTAAAATTTGAAAACCAAACCGTAGGCAAAGTATTTTCTTCTATAAAAGTAAAAATATTTGAAGAAATTTTATGGTTATTAATAATTACAGTAAAATCATCTATTTTCTTTTTATAATCAAACACTTTTGCTTCACTATTTTTTTGTTCTTGGGTGCCATATACTGCTATTTTTTTATTTATCTCCTCAATTTTTTGATTTTGGTAATAATCTTTAAGTAAAAATAAAAAATAGTAAAAAACTACTGCAATTAATAGCGCACAAAGAAAATAAAATACCACATCCATCCATAAAGACTTGCTTTTTAAACGATATACTAAATTAAAATTCATAACAGTATTTTATTGAATTATACAATACTATGACAAGTTTGGCGATTACTCATATTTCAAGGCCGCCTAATGCCACCCCCACCGCTGCAGCAAAACTTGGACTCATATCTTTAAGCGTTTCTTCAAGGATTGGGGGATATAAAAAATCTGAAAAACAATTTGGCAAAGATGTATTTTTTTTCAGGCTTTCAGCAAAATACTCTTTAAGTCCCGGTAAATTAGCTGCGCCTCCAGTCAAATAAATTTCTTCAACCTGTTTTTGTTCTGATTGGAAAAATTCAGCAGAAATAGTTTTTATTTCCATTAAAAGAGGGTTGATTAAAAGATATAAAGTTTCGGCAACTCCAGGGCGAGACGAAAGAATTCCCTCTTTAATTTTTATTTCTTCCGCTTTATCATATTCAATACCTAGTGCCGTTGAAATGGATTTTGATAACTTGTTGCTATAAAAATTAAAACTATAGCTTCTTTGTAAAAACCCCCCATCAATAATATTAACAGTTGAACTTTGCACACCCACATCCATTATACATATGGTTTTTTTATTATTGCTTTTAACTAAAGCCCTTGTTATGCCAAATGCTTCGGCCTCCAATGCATACAAATCAAGCCCAGACATACTTGCAATTTCTTGATATTCTTTTATTACTTGGTTGGGTATAGCTACTAAAAATATTTTCAATGCAGATTTTTTATCACCTGGATGCCTTGCTATTATCTTCCAATCTAAAGTAACTTCTGAAATAGGCAAGGTAATATATTGGGAAGCATTATAGCGTACAGCCCCTGGAATTTCTTTTTCTGGCATTGGCGGTATTTCAAATGAAGTACAAAAAGTAAAAAAATCAGGTATTGAAAAAATTACTTCTTTCGTTTTTATGTGGCTTTCTTCTAAAATTCCCCGAATCGCACGAGAAACAAACTCTTTTGAAAGCAAGCTGCTAGATTTTTCATAATTAGAAGACTGTTGTTTGTAAATAAGGGATGATTGTATTTGGCCATAATTTTCTAGCGTATTGCCTTTGCCCCATCGGGAAAGTTCAACCACCTTAATTGCAGATGTACCAATATCTATTCCCACCATCTTTTTTGGGAAAAAAATCTTAAATGGGTTTTTAAAAATATTTTTCATTTGGTCGCTGTGTTAAGCTTATTAACCTTGAATTCCCAAATGCCCACTTAAAAGGCATTTTAGACATCAAATCTAAACAAAAATTGCCGCACTTTTAGTTACTTTGACTTTTATTATATAATGAAATAACAATAATAACACTGTGGATAAGCTATTAAAAATTTACCATTTTTTGCTGGAATTACTATTCCCCTCTTTTTGTTTGGGGTGCAAAAAAGAAGGAACCTATCTTTGTGAAGACTGCAAATCAACTTTAGAAATTTCAGAATATAATTATTGCTTGTGCAATAAAAATCCCCTGCGACTTCCTCCATACATTTTGGGTAAACCCCAAGGAAAATGCCCAAAATGTACCGATAAAAAACTTTCAGGATTATATTCTGCCCTCCCCTATAAAGAAAAATTTTTAACCAGAAAATTAATTTATCAATTTAAATATCCACCATACATAAAAAGTTTGTCTGAAACTTTAGCGAGAATTTTACAAGACCATTTTATTATAACTGAAAATATAAACGAAGAAATTTGGAAAAATAGCATACTAATTTCGGTTCCTGTTGAAAAAAGTAGATTAAAAAACCGAGATTATAATCAATCAGAAGAATTGGCTAAAAAACTTTCTGCGATATTAAAAGTTCCGGTGATTCTAGATAATCTGATAAAAATTAAAGCAACAAAGCCCCAAATGGAACTTTCCGCCAAAGAGCGCCAAGAAAATGTAAAAAATGCATTTTTAATTAAAAAGCCTGAAGAAATTTCAGGCAAAAAAATATTTTTATTGGATGATGTATATACCACAGGATCCACTATGGAAGAATGTGCTAAGGTACTTAAAGAATCCGGCGCCAAAGAAGTTTGGGGAATTTCAATAGCAAGGGAGGGATAGTATCGAAAATTTTCAATTTTTGGATCACTAATTTTAAAGCTAAAGTCCCTCTTTGAAAGAGGGACTTAAAATGCGGAAGGGACTGGAACAGATTAGAACCTCCATTGAGGAGGAAATCCAGTCCACCGTTTAAGATTATACCCTAAATTAGCTTAGTATTATACATTCGCCACCAAGCGGACTCTTTGCTTACATTATATTTTTTACCAAGGTCGTCCGCACTGGTCATCCCTGCCTTAAAATCTTTCTTAAACATTTCTAATGGCATCAGCAGTTCAGCGGCGAATTGATTTGCCTCAACCTCTTCCGGCTTTTTACTATCTAGATCAAACGCAGAGTCATTTGTAGTATGACATAGAAGAAAATGACCAATTTCATGCGCAACTGTAAATCTTTGGCGATGTGAATGTTGAGATTGATTGTATCCGATGGTAGCTGATTCTCCTTGTGTAATTTGTATGCCATCTGTATCTTCGCCAAATGCCCAAGGATGAACAGATAAATCTTTTTCCTTTTTAATATGCTTTACAATATCACTGATTAAAATAGGTGGGGTAGTTATGCCCGCCTCTTTTAATAAATCTCTTGCGGTTCTCCTCGCCCAGCCAATTCTTGGTTTATTATTATTTTCCTCCATTCTTTGATTTCTTAACAAAGTCTATAAAGTTAAGCACTTGCTCCTCCTGCTTTTTGGATAGATTTTTATCAGCTCTTAAGGCGAAACGGATATCCGTTTTTTCTTCTAGCCCCAGGAAGAACTTTATGTCCCTATGCAGGAAATTAGCTATCTTCTCTAAATCCTCAACCTTAACTTTCCTCTCGCCGGACTCAATGAGTGAAATAGCGGTAGCCGACTCAAAATCAAGAGCGTCCGCCAAATCTTTCTGAGATTTCTCGGCGGCTTCCCTCGCCTCCTTGATCTTTTGACCTATAAACTTGTTTTTGTCGTCTGTATTTTTCATATTGTCATTATACACCTATCATATTGATTTGACAATGGATTATCAAAATGATAAACTTGGTATGACAAAGTGGAAAGACGGCATAAAGGTCTACGTCGGGGAAACTTTGTCCGGGAAACTAACTTTCAAGAACCTCACAACCATGAGAAATTCTTACGAAGGTCATTATTCTTACGACAAGGATGTTGTCGGCAACTGGAATGCAACAGCAATGGGCGTTTACTATTGCGGATACATTGACGGGAACAACCTTATTGTTCACTATGTTGGCAGAGCAACAAGCGACGAAGGAATTAGGGGTCGCTTGCTCCAACATTTGAGCGAGGATAAATGGCAAGATGTCAGTCATTTTGGTTATTCTGTCTGCACAACCTCAAGAGAAGCCGAAGATTTTGAAGCCTCTGAGATTCTAAGACTGAAACCAAAATACAACATGCAAGGTAAATCTTACGGCAGTTAATCTAGTTTGATATTACCGCGGTAAAGAGAGTTAGCGCAACTGACTCTCTTTATTTTGCAACAAAATTAATAGTTTAGGAGGTGGCAACCTCCAATTTCTCCCTATATGTCTGTTTTACAACGTCAACTAAATCAGCCTTGATTTTCATGGCAATATGTTTAGCAAATTCAACAGGTACAGCGTTGCCAATCATTTTATAGCCGTCTGCTACATCATTGTATCTGAAGGTATAATTATCGGGAAAGGTTTGAATCCTTGCACACTCTCTTACAGAAAGTCTGCGGTACATATTTTCTTTGCCGGGTACAAAAATCCTTTTATTATAATCAACAAATTGCATTTTTGGCGCCTGTGGATGTATTGGAGCGTGTCTGCCACCTGCCTGTATAGTAAACGATGGCTCGTCCCAGCTCCTTACCCTGTTCCGAGACATATAAATTGTTGAAAACCCGCCATTCATATATTCATGGTTTGAGATTTCCAAATCTTCGCCATTTGTTTTATTTCTCTCTTTTGCGGGCTTTGGATCTTTCAAATCAGAAATTACGTCTTTTAGTATTGGTCTATGTTTTTGAGGTTCTGGGAATTCAAACTTTTTGCCAAGGTCTTTTCTATAACCGATTACTATAACTCTATATCTATCCTGCGGTACGCCATAGTCGTTTGCGTTCAGTAATTTATAGGAAACATTATAACCTGCCCCCTCAAACTGCTTAATAATGTTTAAAAATGCCTCTGAATGTTTTGGATGCAAAATGCCGGAAACATTTTCTGCAAGAAAGAATTTTGGTTGTTTGTCTTTCAATATACGAATGTAATCGTAAAATAATTGTCCTCGCTTATCATTTATACCTCTACCTGCTCCTGCTTCACTCCAGCTTTGACACGGAGGCCCGCCAATAATTCCGTCTACGTCGGGAATATCAGAGCTTGCAACCTCTGTAATACTTCTTTTATCAAGTTTTGTGTTAGGGAAATTTAACTGAAAGGTCTCCCAAATAGTTGGGTCATATTCGTTTGCCCATTCAACATGAAAACCGGCTTTTTCAAAGCCTAGGTCTAATCCGCCAGCACCAGTAAATAAGGACGCCAACTTCATACTATTTAATAAAGGTTAATAATTTGGCATCTAATAATTTTGCGGGGTTGTTTGGCGATTTTATCTTAATATCCTTGATGGTAAATTTATCACCAACAAGCTTTTCTAGATTTTTTCTATCCTTCTCGGGAAACGATAAATATTTCTCTTTGAGCATAAGAGCGTTTACAGAAAGCTCTACATTTCTATTAACTGGGGCGACATAATTAAATACTTTTATCGGATTTTCAATGCCCCACATACCGCGAATTCTTAAGTAAGTAATCCCGAGAGGATCAACTTTATTGACTCTGCCCAATTCATTGGTTTCCGAAAACTCAACACTTTGCAGTTCATTGACTCCCTTAGATATTTTATCCCTAATCCTTTCATAAACTTCTTTATTAGCAGAGTAGCAATTACCATAAATAAACCAAAGTGCCTTCAATTTATCCTCTTTTACAACCCCAATCGTATAAATTAAATCCTTTTCACGCCAATTTTCAGCATTACGACAAGCAGTTGTAATCATGGAACTATCGGAAAAGAGTTTATCTTTTGGATAAGAACTATTCAATGCAATCCCGGCATCCAGCCCTTCTACTTTCTTTACCTCAATCGCATCGCCGCTTTTTATCATTATGTCGGGCGGATTGTTTTGGTTGCCGAGATAAGAAAAGTATTTACTATAAGCTTCATCCTTTTTCACAAGATTTTCCTCGTTGAGGGAATTGCAGAATAAATCCTTAATATAAAACTCAAGGGCATCGCCCATGCTATTTGCCCTATTTACTCCACGATAACGAGAGACCAAATTCGTAACAGGATCTTTTACTAAGTTTTTAAGCGCAATAAGTATATTGGTTTCCATATTTTTATATTACACGAAAAAATATAAAAAAACATACTACTACCGACTTCTTTTTGTACGTTAAAGTGGGGGGAGGAACGTTACGACTGCCGATAGGCAGGCGTTTGCCCGCCCGCAGGCGGGCAATAGAAGGGGCGGTAGCCCCGCAATGTGTCCTGGAATATCTTCTTAACCTTGCCTTAAGTTTGGAATGATTGTTTTTTACTTTCATCAAATATTCAAGGCGGGCGGCGCGCACGCCGACTGCCGGGAACCGCATTTTTTCCTCCAAGTAAAACCTTGTTGTATATTTCCTTAAAGGAAAGGTTTTATTGGTTTCTTTTAACAGCTTCAATCAGTGCTACCTGCGGACGAAATTAAAAAGTAATTTCATCCTTGTTAACGCACTTGATTTAACCTCTTAAAAGAAAATTTTTCGCAAACGATATTTTGCCTTCTTTCTTGTAAGAGGTATGTAGGCAAAATATCATTTCCCAAAAATAGGGAAAAAACCACCCCATAACGTAGAACTTCTAAAGGAATGTTATGGGGCTTGCTTAATCTCCACCTTGACCTGCCACCCCAAACCTCATACAAGGCGATTATACGAGATTTGGTTGCGGGGCTACCGCCCCTTCTATTGCCCGCCTGCGGGCGGGCAAACGCCTGCCTATCGGCAGTCGTAACGTTCCTCCCCCCACTTTAACGTACAAAAAGAAAGAGTTTAAATAGAAAAAACGGAGGGGCGGAACCTATCCCCCCCCACCCGGTGGGTAGTCCCCTCCCATACGAGGGGGTCATTCTGCCTTTTTCATTGATTTTCAAAATATAAGGGTTAGTATGAGTAAAGGAATAGGTAATGAAAAAGTAAGTATGCAAACCAAAATAGAGCTTTACGCTCCAAAAACAAAGAAATTCAACCAATATATTTTTGAGAAAATAGATGAGCGAATGCCACTTCGAACGGGCAAACTAATTGAAATAAAAATTACTGAAGGCGACACTCCTTTTCCGGAAATAACCGAAATACCCAATGATATAGCTGGTGAATGGGGTAAGCCGGGCGATGCACGTAATTATGAAGCAAGGCAGGAAATGCGGCTTGAAACGCTGGATAATTATATGAACCATTTATTGGGAGTATTTTGTTTCCAGCCTTATCATAGGACACTCTCTCTTGATCCAATGAGTGTAATTTTCAGTTTTACCATTACGCATCCTGAAGAAATGCTCGGCTGGGCGCAAGAAGTGGGAATAGATTTACGAAAATTCAATGGGATAAAACATAACTTTGAAAACACAGAACCTAATTTTTTAGAGGAACCACCGCAAATTGAGTGGGACAGAGTTATTATCCCCTTAGAACCGGAGTCATATCAATTCTATGTTTGTAAAAGTGCTTTTAGTCGCAAAAAGGGTAAAACTATCTATTGGGACAAGGTGAAGGCAAAGATTGATGGCAACGAAGAAAATCTTAAGAAAGAAGACTGGCGAATAATTTATGACGCAGTGCGTGCTGTTAATAGGAAAGTAAAGGAGGCAACAAAATTAAACTTATTTAAGGTTTCAAAGAAAACTTTTTATCGACTTTATTAGATAACGCAGTTGAAATCCAGTTGAATCAACCCCTGAGGGGATATTCTGAACAAAAAGAATATCCCCTTTTTATGTTGCCCCAAGAAGCCGTAGACCAGTATAAAAAACTCTATAAAAACGCTTATGGCGTTGAATTAGAAGAAACGGAAGCCACACAAATGGCTAACGATCTTTTTGAATTTATGCAGGCAGTATATCTGCCGGCAGAAGAGGATAATTTAATAACAATGCGAGAAAATGAATCAAGAAATCCAAGTCAGTGAAATCCAAATAGTTCCAGTAAAACCGCAAGATGGCTTAATTGCCTTTGCGTCTTTTGTGCTGGATGAAAAATACTATCTTGGCTCTGTCGCCGTTTACACCCGCCTCAATGGTGAGGGTTTTCGGCTCGCCTATCCGACCAAGAAGCTCGGAGATAAAAGTATTAACATATTTTATCCGATCAATAGCGAAACAGGTCAGATCATAGAGAAAGCAATAAGTGAAAAAGTAAAGGGACTATTTAATGAAAATTATCATGGAAAAATCGAATGAAAATATAAAATTAAGACCATATTCACTTCGTGGCACTCCCTTTGCTTGGCAGGATATGAGAGTAATGAAAATTATCCGTAATCATTATGGTGAAGAAAAAAGGACTACTGCTATTGCGATATACCAATCGCTCACAGAATTAGCCAGTCTCGCAGGACGCGGTCAAGGAAAACATGTAAGCCAATTTACTGCTTACTTAATAACCATCGCTGAAAAATCGGGAAAATCAGTAAGCACAATAAAGCGATATACAAAAGAGTTTCGGGATTTGCAGATACTTGTTTGGGAAAAGCGGAGAAATGGAAAAATGAATATGTCTAGCATGTGGAAACTCCTTGATTACAGGGGGTCATATAGTGAACCTACCTCCCCCAACAATAGTAAACCTAACCCTTCGGTTCATAATAGTGGACTACCTACGGAAGAAGATAGAAGAAAATTATATAACAAGAAAGAACGTTTTAATAAATTAAATAATAACGACGGACTTAAAAGTATGAAAGATATTATGGACGAATATGGAAAAAATAAATAGGCAGTGGTACAATAAAATTGTTTACCAATTCAGTCGCAATAATCCAGGGGGATTTTTTATGCCAAGTTTCCTTAAAGGGGCGACTCGTCAATTTGGCTACTCCTTGGAGCAAGTGAATTGGTAAACACGGGTCGTCCCTTTAAGTTGCTATGAAAACAACAACAGAAAAAATAAACTATATTCTATACGCTCGCAAATCATCCGAAGAAGATAATCGGCAAATGCTTTCGCTTGGCTCGCAAGAAAGCGAATTAAGAAAGATTGCAGAACGTGATAATTTGCATATAGTTTCTGTTCTACAAGAGGCTCGCTCAGCCAAAGAGCCGTACAATCGTCCAGTGTTTTCTGAAATGATAAAAATGATTGAGGCGGAAAAAGCCAATGGTATTTTATGCTGGAAGTTAGACCGATTATCAAGAAACGCCGTTGAGGAAGGAATTATTAAACACTTATTACAGAAAAGCAAAATACGAATGGTAAAAACGCCAGACCGAGATTACCAGCCAGCAGACAACGCCCTTATCGCCTCCGTTGAGTTTGGAATGGCGAATCAATACATCAGAGATTTAAGTGTGAATGTAAAACGAGGACTTACAAGCAAAGCCGAAAGTGGATTGTTCCCCAACTTCGCCCCACTTGGCTACTTAAATAATCCACTTGATCCAAAGGGCAAGAAACAGATAATCAAAGACCCTGAACGCTTTGATTTAGTCCGTAAAATGTTTGACCTCATATTGAGCGAACATAAATTACCGATTGAGATGTGGCGGATTGCCCGTAATTACTGGAAAATGACTAACTCAAAAGGCAGACCAATAAGCCGCTCAGTTGTTTATCGTATGCTTACTAACCCAGTGTATTCTGGCATATTTGAATATCCAGTAGGTAGCGGGAACTGGCATAAAGGCAGACACGAGTCAGTTATTTCCATTGAGGAATATGACAAAGTGCAGATTATTTTAGGTAAGGCAGGTAAACCACGCCCGCACACTCACATATTTTCTTTTACCGGCTTAATGAAATGTGGTAGTTGTGGGGCAACTATAACCACAGAGCAGAAAGTAAAACGGCAGAAGAACGGAAATGTTCACCAGTATATCTACTACCACTGCACCAAGAAGATAAACCCGAATTGTACCGAGAAATGTATTGAGGAAAAAGCATTGATACAGCAAATCGCTGGTAAATTGGAAAGTATCAGCATACGCCCAGAGTTTTACGCTTGGGGTTTGGACTGGCTCAAAAAGGATATTCTGAAGAACGCCTCATTGCGTAATAGAATCGTAGAGAGCAAGGAAAAACAAGTAGCCGAGATTGAAAAACAATCATCTGAATTGCTCAACCTATTACTCAAAAAAGTTATCAGCGAGGAGGACTACCAAACAAAGAGGAGTGAACTTGCGAAAGAGAAGGCGAAACTGGAAGTTTTACCAAATAAAAACCCCGATAAACTCCAGTTGCTCTTTGAGAAAGGTGCGGAATACTTTGATCTTGCGCGGGACGGTAAGGAAGAACTACTAAACGGCACAGTTGAGAAACGCCGGAAGGTTTTAATGAAGCTCGGCTCGAACCTCTCGCTTTCTCATAGAATATTCAACATTTACATCAAAAAAGCCCTACTACCTTTTGAAAACATATCAAAGGAGTTAAGGGCTTTTCATGATAGGTTAGAACCTGTCAAAATACCGCTAAATACGAGGGAAATCGGGAGATTGTACTCTCAAAATCCCATTCTGCGGAGGAGGTGGGACTCGAACCCACGAACCCTGTAAAGGGTTACAGTTTTCAAGACTGTTGCAATAGCCACTATGCGACTCCTCCGAGTTAATTTTTATCATAAATTAAATCATTTTGCAAATTTGCATCTCCCCGATATTGATAATACAATGGAGGTATTGTTAATCAGTTATTAAATCTATGAGAATTTTGTTGCCAAAAAGAGAACAGCGAAAATTTATTGAAAAAGTTCTTTCGCAAGTTTCAGTTAAGCAAGCAGCAAAAATATGTAACCTTTCAGAAAGAACTATCAGGGATTGGCGCAGAGAAAAGTTTTTGATGCAAAAATCCGCTATGATATTGCTTTCAGAAAAAACAAAAATACCAATTCCTGATAATGTTGAAGAAAAATATGATTATTGGAATATAAACTCATTGGCGGGAATGAATGCTGTTGTTAAAAAATACGGTCATGTGGGAGGAAATCCAGAATATAGAATAAAAAAATGGCACGAATGGTGGAATAGAGAGGGAAAATTTAAAAAATATAACTCCTTATTTTCAAGAAAGACCATCAATAAACCTAGAAGAAGTAAAGAATTAGCTGAGTTTATTGGGATTATGTTGGGCGACGGAGGGATAACTAATTGGGCACAACAAATTAAAATAACATTAAATAATCGAGATGATAAAGAGTATATAGAATTCGTATGTAAGCTTATTGAAAAACTTTTTCATAGAAAACCAAGCATATTCCCAAGAAAAGAGGCTATAGCTTCAACTATATCGGTTTCTAGTATGAATTTAGTTGATTACCTAGTTAAGTTGGGTTTAAAAACCGGAAATAAAGTTAAACTACAAGTAGATATACCTGATTGGATAAAAAATAACAGAACATATTCAATTGCGTGTGTGCGGGGATTGGTAGATACTGACGGATGTATTTTTAAACACACTTATAAGATAAATAATAAGTCATATATTTACAAAAAATTAGCTTTTGTATCTTGTTCTCAACCTTTGCGTAAATCTGTCTATGATACTTTAAAATCTGTAGGTATAAAATCAAGATTTTATAGCTATAGAGACATTCGTATTGATAGTCAAAAAGATATGGAATTATATTTTAAAATAATTGGATCAAGTAACCCAAAGCACTTGAATAAATACTACAAATAAGACATCATATAAGAATATTGGAAAGGTGGCCGAGTGGTTCAAGGCGAAGGTTTGCTAAACCTTGGCCCCGGAAGGGGCCTCGTGGGTTCGAATCCCACCCTTTCCGCCTTCGCCCGCCATAGCGGGCTTCGGCGGACACAGTCCGCCAGAAGAACGCGACGGCGGGATTCAAAAAATGCATACAGTTTATATTCTAAAATGTGTCGATGGGAAACCATATACTGGTTGCACAGAGGATTTGGAAGAAAGATTAGGGCGTCACAATAAAGGACATGTCCCGGCGACAGAAAGCCGACGGCCAATAAAACTTATTACTCACATTGTGTTTAGTGATAAATACAAAGCCTTTGAATTTGAGAAATACTTAAAATCTGGATCGGGTCGCGCGTTTTTGAATAAACATTTAATATCATAAGATATGTTTCTAGTAATATGGAAATTTGAGATTAATGAAAAATTACAGAAAGAATTTGAAGAACTTTATGGTCAGAATGGCAAGTGGGTTAAATTATTCAAAAATGATAATAGCTATATCAAAACAGAATTAATAAAAGACATATCTCAACCCAACATTTATGTCACAATTGATCATTGGAAATCTAAAAGTATTTACGAAAAGTTTTTGAAAGAGAGTAAGGTTCAATTTGAAATTATTGATCAAGAAGGCGAAGGTTTAACTAAATCGGAAATAAAAATTGGTTGGTTTGAAACATTAGAAAACATATAATTTATTGAAGGGATTCCACTTCTTCCTCAATATAGGTTCTGATTTGGTCTAATCCCCTCCGCCAGTAGTTTTGGAAAGTGACAGCAAAAATCCCTTTATTTTGTGCTACATTTCAAAACCGAAAAGTGATAAAGTGAGTGAACCCTAAAGGGATTCGAACTTATATGGAAAACTGCGTATTCTGCAAAATAATTGATCGCGAGATTCCCAGCTTCATTATTGATGAAGACGATACTTTAATCGTGTTTGTATCTCGGGAAAATCATCCACTTATCGTGCCTAAAAAGCACATCCCAAATATCTTCGAACTGGATGATGAAACCGCCGCTGCAATTATGAAAAAGGCGATCAAGATTGCTACGGCCACGAAAGCTGCTTTAGAAAGCGACGGTATTTATATCACGCAAACTAATGGAGAAGCGGCAGGGCAAGACGTTTTCCACTACCATATGCATATATATCCTAAATGGAGTGATCAGAGGACTTTAGAAAGAGATGACAAATCTCGACAGGATCTGGCAGAGAAAATTAAAGAAAAGCTTTTATGACAAAATCTAAAACTCTTAAAAAGAATCTCAGTATCTCGCCAGAGCGTCTAGCGGAGCTTCGTCGTGCTACCCTCATTGCATCTACGGGGGCATCCACTCGTCTTGAGGGATCGAGGTTATCCGACAAAGAAGTTGAGAAGGTGGCTAGTATTGTTTCTGGGCAAAAGTAGGGATATCGAACAGCGTAGGATTTTCTTTGTAGATTCGCCTTAAATCCCGTACAATTTTATCAACACCCCTGAAATCGAGCCGCCTCGGTTCTAATTTCGGGACATCGCCACCGCCAGTACTTTTGAAATAGACTCGTTTAGAAAGGCTTATTTCTCAATAAATTTTAAGACTCATTTTTGATAAAATGAGTTAAACTCAAATGGATTCGAACCAAGATAAGCTGTTAAAGTATACCTATGAATAAAATTTTAATTGTTGTTGGAAGTAAAAATGATATAAGCCGTTTATCTGAGGTCGAAAAGATCTTTAAAGATAATAAAATCAAATACAAGATAGAAGTAATTTCTGCTCATAGAAATATAAGAGATTTAGTTAAAAAACTTCAACCAAAACTTTTAGTTAAATTTAAAATAGGGGTGATTTTTGCTGTAGCACATTCTGTTTCTAATCTGCCTGCAATCATTGCTGGTTATCTCAAAGATGATCCTATCCCAGTAATCGGAGTTGGACTTACAAAAACTGATACGGATACTTTAGAAAGCCTTTTATCGGTGATCTCAATTCCTAAAGGAATCCCGCTTGCGAACACTGGCATAAATGAGATTGGCCTGCACAACGCAGCTCTGTATTGCTTGAAACTAATTAAGAAAAATAATAAAAAGCTTTAGCATATTTTCAATATAATCTATTGTAGTAGATTATAGCGATAAAGTTAGTAAATTTTCTGAGCAAAGTCGGGGATATCAAAATATATGGGATTCTCTTTGTAGATTCGCCTTAAATCACGTAAATTTTATCAACACCCCTAAAATTAAGCAATCTTAGTTCTAACTTCGAGACATCGCCACCGCTATCCATTATAATATCCCAACTAAAAACGCCATATTTATATGGCGTTTTTAGTTGGGATATTATCTAAATGAGGCTTTAGATAATCCCGTTACAAAATACTGTATTTTATTTTTTATTTTTTTTATGATAAATTCCAATTTGTTTTGAAATATCTTCCCAGTGGCCTTTTAATTCTTTAGTAAATTCATCAAGGTCTTTTTTATCCAAATTCTTAATAGCTTTATACTTATCAGTTACTTCTTGTACTATTTTATGATATACCGGTTTACTTATTTCAGAAAGATTTTCAAGTTGTTCTAAAATTTCACCTTTAGCTTTTAAAGACCAGGCTTTTACTTGCTTGCGATTTTTTTTAGCATTTTTTGATCCATAAAGAAAGTAAGTACCTGCAGCAGCCGCGGCAATTGCCACAATACCCGCTCCAACTGCTATTTTTTTACCCAATGAATTGTTTTTTTCGTTTTTCATGTACATTTATCCCGCTAAATAATTTTCTACTTAACAGAAAATTATTTAGCGGGATTAATTTTAATTATTACTTAAAAATTTTAGTTATGAAAGGCGTGATGTATCCTTTGTCTGATGTGCTTATAAGAAGTTGTTAAGGAAAATGAATTCCCATTATTAATCAAAGCATTCATTAATTTCTTTTTTGTAACATTACATTGAGAATAAATCAACGGTGCATATTTAACGCTATACTGTTTTGCAGATTTAATCATTTTTTCAGGATCTATAATGCCCGTATCTTTGATGATACTTTTTGCAAGAACATATTCAAAAAACAGTAATAGTGAAATTAATGCAACAGAAATAAAAGGATTAACTAATAGAAGAATTAGTGTGTCTAACATGGTTATCATGGAGTGTTGTTTTAAGAATATTTTATGTTTCTAATACCTGATCATTTTCACAATCACAAGAAGTACCACAGACCCCAACAATGCCACCAAGAAACTATACATATTAAAGCCAGTTACTCCGCTTTTATCAAAGAATCCCATCAACCAACCCCCTACCACAGAACCTATAATACCCACAATAATATCAATAATCAATCCTTCATCAGTTCCTACAATCATAGAAGCAACCCAGCCTACCAATGCCCCAAAAATAATTAGAATAATAATGTTCATAAAGTGTTATGTATTATTTTTTTGAAGTGAATGAATCAATATCGCCACGCACGGTACCATATTGGTTTTTGGCAACCGCCCTAATATAATATTTTTTATCGTTATCTAAGTTATTAAGATTTGCCGATACGCTAACCGATGAAGTTCCATCGCCAATTGATTGCTGGGGAGTGGTTGATACCAATACATTAGATAATAAAGAATCATCACTATATTCAAACCAATAAGTTGTTGTGGCGCCATTAGCATTTATTGTGGCATTTAATTTAGCAGAAGAATCGGTTATTGCAGTAGTTTTATCTGTAGTAACCGTTGGAACGGTTGCTTGAGATGGTCCATTGGTAGTAAAGTTTAAAATTTGACCGTTAATTGTTCCAAATTGATTTTGGGCATTTAAGCGGAAATAATATTTAGTAAGTGGCTGCAAATTTGAAACTGATACCGAAACAGGTGAAGCAGAATCTTGGCTACCAGCTGACTGAAAAGCAGTAACAGAACCTAAGTTAGCAGTTTTTCCATATTCAAACCAGAAAGTTGTTTCTGAACCATTTGGATTGACTCTTCCGTGAAAATTAGCAGTAGTTCTTGTAATGTCATTAACATCAACGGTGGTAGTAGTTGGAGCATTTCCTTGAGGGTTAGGAGTATTGTTGGTAGTAAAACTATAAGTTTGAGCGTTTACAGTTCCAAGAGAATTATTAGCACTTAACCTAAAATAATAAGTGGTGTTAGCTTCAAGTCCTGTAATATAAGCGGGCGTATATATTTTGACAAATCCCGACCCAATTGAATATTTGGAAGTCTTTGTCCCCAATGCAGAGGTTTTTCCATATTCAAACCAATAGGTTGTTGCGGCACCATTAGGATTAACACTGCCCTTTACCACTACTGTTGAAATGTAAGGAGCGGCAACTGAATCCGTTTGTACGGTTGGTGCAGTGGGTTGCGATACAGGTTCGCCATTATTGGTATTAGTATTAGTATTTTCATTTGGAACAACTACCCCAGTAGGATTATATGCCATCCAAACTGCATACCCCACAACTGCTAACAATAACAACGCTATAACGATAACAACTGTTGTAATATTTTTATTCATGTTTTTTAAATTTACTTGATTAAATGGTTCCGCTCTGCGGAACATAGCTTCGCAAAACGAAGCGATTTAACCGAGTGAACCTTTATTTTTCTTCTTGTTGATTAAGTTTTTCTGCTGCTTCCGGAGTAGAAACAGTTTTACTTATCAAAAACAAATTAATAATTGCCCACGCTACAAAAAAATATACTAGCATTGCGATTAATGACTCCCATTCAAGAATCACTCCTTGAATTTGAACCCTATTAAATACTCCTAAAAAAGGGGCAACAAGAGGGTGGCTGATATTATAAATAAAGCTTACAAATTCAGAAAAAGGATTTGCTCCCAGTAATTTTAACACAAAACGCAAACCCAATAATGCTTCAATTAACCCTAATAAATACCATACAATTTGAATGCCTTTGTATAAAGGTTTTGTGGTAATAGAATTATATGATGAATCCATGTTTATAAATAAGGAGGGAATGTCAAAATGTGTTTTACCATTCCGACCACAAGATTAATTATAATTTTAAACTCTTATGTACTGTGTACAATTTAAGACGACCAATTACTTTAAATATTACACATAACAATACTTGCTAAACACAACTATTCTAATTGTCGTGTTTTAACTCTAGTAATTTAGTTAAATTTAAGATATAAATATAGTCAATAGATAGTTGCATAAATGCTTATTTTTATAAAACCATGAGTTATCAAAAAGGATTTATAAATATATTAGTTATAGGTGTTTTTTCCATTTTCCTTATTATTATAGGAACTTATTTTATTGTAAATGAAAAAGTTACGCCAACAAGCTATAATTCGATTTTAAATCCCATTCCGGCCCCCACCATTTTCACCCAAAAATCAAAAAAAGCACCCAATCAAATATGTACACAAGAAGCTAAGCAATGCCCTGACGGATCATATGTGAGCCGTACCGAAACAAATTGTGAATTTGCTAAATGTAAAGAAGTAAATACACTAGATCCAAACCAAAAACAAATCATCCTTTACGAAGGACAAAGAGAGAGCTCTTTATTAGTGCAACACATTTATCCAGATTATATCACTGGCTTAAATTACCCAGAATATCCTATTGCAACTGATCAGGGGTATCCCATTACTTTGTATGTTGGAGAAACCGCAAGCAATGGATGTACTGTAACCTTAACACTTATTAATATTGAAAGCAAAAAATCGGTGTTTATTGAAAAAACTGATTTTAACAAAATCTGCCCTATTTGTCTTGCCGAAAATACTTTAATTGATACGCCAGAGGGTAATATTCAAATACAAAAATTGCAAAAAGGCATGGCAGTTTGGACAACCGACGAATTTGGTAAACGCATTCGGGCAACTGTTATTGAAACTTCAAAAGTATTGGCGCCATCAACCCATCAAGTAATCCATATTATTCTTGATGACAAAAGAGAATTATTTGCTTCACCCTTGCACCCTGTGGGAGACGGACGCACTATGCAGGATATTTTGCTAGGAGATTTACTTGATGGAAGCCGTGTTATAAGCGTAAAAAACATACCTTATGATAAAGAATATACTTACGATATTTTACCTTCAGGAAAAACAGGGTTATATTGGGCCAACGGAATTCTTATTGATAGTACTCTGCATTAGACTTGTTTTTATAGTTTAATTTGCCTCCGAAGTAAAACATGTCCCCATAGTTTAATGGATAGAATGCGAGCTTGCGGAGCTTGCGGCGTAGGTTCGATTCCTACTGGGGACACAAATAAAAAACAAAAACCCCGGCGCAAGTGCGTCGGGGTTTTTGTTTTATTTAGCTTTCTAAAACTTTCACATCAACTAATTTTACCCCCCATTTTTCTGCTGCCTCTCTTGTTTCCATATGTACATCCGCCATACGGGTTCCTTTTCTTTCATGCATTCTATCTTCTACAATATACCTTTGCCCCTCAATTTCTACAATAGTTCCAAATGGCAACAGATTATTGGCCACAATTCTTTCTCCTTCTTTTAGGGTTCTCAAGTCCTTACCAGAAGCGGTGATAAATGGCGTATCATCAGTTTGATCCGGAGTACTTGAGTAAGCGGTAACCATCATTCTTATAGTTTTAACCACCTCATAAGACGATTGACCTAACTTACATATGGTCGGACTGCCATTCTTAACCAAAGTTATCTTATTATTTAACTCTGTATTTACATTTTTTAATTCTGCATCAATGATCTTCGGTGATAAAATACTATATACTATAACTCCCGATACAAAACCTATGATCATTGATCGCACTAACGGTGATTTAATCATAAAATTTACTTTAACCTTGAATTACGAAATGCCCTATGTAAAGGCAAGTTTCAGGTCTTTTCTCTAAATCTGGGTTGAAAATTCGCAATAATTATTTTATGTGGTAAACTACATAAAATAATTCTATCAAATTTTCACCTTCCAGATTTAGAGAAAATCCCAAGAAAGCATTTCGTAATTCAAGGTTTAATTCTATTTTTAGCCCTAATTGATGCTAATAAATAGGGCCGTCTATTAAAAAACTCCCTTTTTGGGAGCGTGCCTTAATAGTATCATATTTAGATAACCTTGTCAATAGCCAGACCATAAATGGCTATTTTGTCAATATAGCACCATTTTTTCAAAAAATTGTCCAAAAAATGCGAAAACATTACCGTATCTTTTAAATATTATTACCCTGAATTACGAAATGATTTCTAGGTATTTTTTTCCCTTGACCCGAAGGTCATCCTCGCAAGTGCATTTGTAAGGCGAAAATTTGATAGAATTATTTTACCTAGCAAGCTAGGTAAAATAATTATTGCGAATTTTCGACACAAATTTGGATAAAAGACCAGAAACTCGTCTTTTATTTGATCATTTCGTAATTCAAGGTTATTATATAAAAAATAAAAAGTACCGATAGTTAAGAATTCTTCAAAATCTTTTATTTTCTTAAAACGCCTTATACAATCTCTGCATTTATCAGCTCTTCTTTATTTCGGGATTTGAATAAAGATAGTAAATATTTCAAACTAAAAACCCAAGTAATAAACTTGGGTTTTCTTTAGATTTATTTGGTTTTATTTGCGTTCATGCTTAATTTTTTCGTAATAACCTTGGTCACGCGCTTTATTCATACTGTTTTTTGTAATCCATTTTTCAATTTGCTCATTTGTCATAAGTTCTCCCATAGTTTTGTTGGGGTTTTCAATCATAAAATCTGGCGGAGTACTGCCAATTTTTTTATGGTCTTTTGCGGTAACCCCAAGAGGCCCAATTTTCCTAAATTTTTCAGCGGTTATTTCATAATCATCATTCGGTAATTGTTCGGGGCTTTTTTCTTGTGGTATTTCTTTAATTTGCTCGTGCATAAAGTTTTACTAAATTATACCAAAAAATTACCGCTATAGTAATTTTTACTTTGAGTAGGATAGTGGATGATGTTAGGACCTATTTTATGACTAATGAAGCGCTTTTTATACCAAAGTTATCAGCGGAAGGAGTAGAAATTAATATTTGATTTTTTAATTATCTTTATATTTTGATGCCCTTTTCGCTGGCCTATCAAGTTCCTCGGTAATCGCATCTCTTTTTTTTAGCCATCGCTGTAATTCAGACAAACTTATTCCCGTATCCGCCATAAATTTCTCTAATAATTTAGGGTCAAGGTCACTCCTATCTTCATCTTCTATGTCGTAACCAAATCTATCTTCCATTGTATCTTCAATTACTTTCTCTAAAAAAGTGCTTGAACGAGTTTCTCCTGGTTGAGAAGACTGATTTTCTAACCAATCCCACCGAATGTCATAAATTTCATTATATCGCTCAGAAGTCATTGGTGTTTCCTCTGGTTGGGGTAATGTTTCTGACATAGATTTTTCTTTTTTAACGAATTATCAGCTTAATTCTAATACGACATTATAGTGAGCGGGTAAGGGGAATCGAACCCCTGTACTTTGATTGGCAACCAAATGCACTACCATTGTGCTATACCCGCAAGATTCTAAAAATCTTTTTCTATGGATATTTTGTACACTATGTGCCGCGGGGGTGAATCGAACACCCGACCAGGCGCTCTTCAGGCGTCTGCTCTACCACTGAGCTACCACGGCATATTTTTAAATAACATTTTTATAAATTCCTTCTATCCAACCCTTAATTTTTAGAAATAACTCCGTACTATGTACATAAATATCAAATGTTCCAAAGGGCAGTGAATCTTTTTTGTTTTGGCTGGCTTTATTCGGTTTAGAATATGTTTTGTAGAATTGGTTTAAGGGAATACCAGAAATAGATGACCAATAATTTTCAGCTTTTTTTATATTAAGATGGGGATGAATATGAATATGTGCTCTAAACTTTTCTTTGGGTACCTTACAAATCTTTTTGAAAAACTTCATCATTAGTCGTATTATTCTTGGATCACCGTTGGATAGTTGAACCGACCCTCGATTAGTTTTCCCTCCCTCTGCCCAATACAAAGCTACTCCTATTAATTTTAGTTCTAGTTCTGATAAAGTGTCAATTTCCTCTCTTGCGGCATCAACAATGATTTGCCTTCGTGCGTTTTCTCTACTTAACCTAGTTGCTCTTCTTCTTTCAATAGATTCTTTTGTTAATCCTTTTTGGGATAATGCTCTTTTTTGATCATCTGTGAGTTTTATATTTCTTACCCACAAACTAATACTACTTTTAGAAACTCTTAATTTATCCTTGATTTCATTCATTGACCATCCCTGTTTTCGTAAATTTAGTGCTAAATTTTTTTCTTTATAAATTTAGTGCTAAATTTTTTTCTTTAAGCTTCATAATTAAACCTATTAGTTATATTATACTTATATTATAACACATCGGTTTAACAATAATAGAGTGGACGATGCAGGACTCGAACCTGCAACCTACTGAGTGTAAATCAGTCGCTCTGCCAATTGAGCTAATCGTCCATTATTTAATTCAAAATTTTCTTTGATAACGATTCTATTTTTTAAGCTTTGCTAAAATAGCTACTTCAATTCTGTCCAAAATGTTTGATGAAGTAGACAATTGTTGCAGGGGAAGATTTTGAGAAGTTGTAGAGGTTGGTGCTGGTTTTGCTGGTGGAGTATAAAAACTTTTCAAGGCAAATATTGCTCCTACGCTTACTACGATTACGATAATAATAATAATTGCTTTATTCATAAAATTTTATTGGGAAGTTGCCGCTGTTGGAATGCCAGATTGATTTAGTGTGCTTATGACTGCCTCGTAAAGATTTTCAGTTGGAACTGACGACCACTGCCTCGTAAAGATTTTCAGTTGGAACTGACGACCAAAATTCTGCCGAGGCTTGTTCTCCGTCATTTGAGAATGAAAGCATAATAGAAGATATTTGTTGCGATTCATCAAACTTCCGGTAAAACGTAATTGATTTAATCGGTGGTGTAAAATCTTTTACGACACTGTTGTCAACCAACTTTTTAGCTGACCAGAAAAAAGATTTGATATTCTTATAGTTGCTTGTTCCTTCGTAATAATCGTAAGCCGCACTATTGAGTAAAAATCTTTCCGAACCATTCTGACCACTAACTTTAATAAATTCTTCGGAAAGTTGAATTTCGCCACCCCTTTTTAAATTTACAACGCCATAAAGAACGGTAATGGGTTGATTAATACCACCAGCAATCTGAACTATCCAATTATTTGCCTCAACGCTTACGGGTTTTGCAGTAAATTCAGCGGCATATTTTACTTCAACATCATCAAAATCATATCTTATGCTTTCAGCAGCAAAAACTACACCAACATTGATTAGCGCGAATGTAATAATCAATATGAATGGTAATTTTTTCATAAAATTTTCTTTTCCTATGTTGTGCGCGGGACAGGAGTCGAACCTGCACGCCTTACGGCGCTACCACCTCAAGGTAGTGCGTCTGCCATTTCGCCACCCGCGCACGA
>Ga0209542_10003709_pt1 | contig 32343 bp, 44 predicted proteins | sample RifCSPhighO2_01_FD_184028 | JGI IMG/M metagenome (GOLD analysis project Ga0209542, IMG submission 184028) | Soil microbial communities from Rifle, Colorado - Rifle CSP2_plank highO2_0.1 (SPAdes) (version 2) | ecosystem: Environmental > Terrestrial > Deep subsurface > Rock core/Sediment ... | reverse complement strand
AAACCACTATGCGACGCCTCCCATTATTTTATTGACATCCATGCTTTATGAAAATCTCTTTTTACCTCAACCCAGCTTTTCTTTACAATATAGAAAATATAAAAAATTTCCAAAATTGCAAAAGTATTCAATATCAGAAGCGCCACGAACCATTTCTTGTGATTATGTTTTACAGCTATCCATACTGCATAAATTTTCCAAGGAATAGTCCAAAGGGCTAATATTATTAAAAATGTGTTTGAAAATGGGTTCATTCCAGTATCGTATCAAAAAAAAGTTTTTTATGCTAGTCTTTATTTATGAAATTTCTAGGCATTGATTATGGAACAAAAAGGATTGGTCTTGCGATTTCGGATGAAAATTGCCGGCTTGCTTTTCCGAAGGAAATAATTTTAAACGATAAAAATACTTTCAAAAAACTAGCAGAAGTTTTTAAAAGGGAAAAGATTTCTGAAGTTGTGATTGGAGAATCAGTGGACTTCTCTGGAAAATTAAATTCATTATCGGCTCGTATCGAGGTTTTTATTTTAGAATTCAAAGAAAAATTTGAATTACCAGTTCATAAACAAAAAGAATTTTTAACATCAGTCGAGGCCCGCCGATACAGTAGTTCAAATACCTTGAGTCCATCGCAAGCGCACACCAGAATCAAACAAATAAAAAGCGGTCGAGTAGATGCTTCAGCAGCAGCACTTATTTTGCAAAGATATTTAGATCGAAGATTCCAAAAAGAGGGGGATAAAAAGAATCAATTAACATGATTTCACTTGAAGATTTCAAAAAAATTGACATTGTGGTGGGGAAGATTCTACAAGTAGAGAAAATTCCAAACACAGACAAGCTGTTAAAATTATCAGTTGATTTAGGTGAACAAAATCCACGGGTTATAGTTTCCGGAATTTCTTTATATTTTCCGGATTGCTCTGTCTTGGTTGGTAAAAAATGTATGTTTGTCTCCAATTTAGAACCAAAAATAATTCGTGGAATTGAAAGCCAGGGAATGATACTTGCTGTTTCGAGTGAAGATGACATATTTTCTTTACTGGAGCCAAATAGTGAGATCCCTACTGGGACAAGAGCAAAATAAAACAATAGCGAGATGGGAAAGAATATTGTATAATATTCTCATGTTTACGAATTCATTCCATAGATTCTTTCTAAGGTTTTTTCCTGTACCGAGTTTTTTAACGACACACTCTTTCGGCTTGGATATTTCAGACGAATCTCTAAAATTCATAGAGCTCATTAATGTGAAAAACGGTATTCGAATTGGCCGACGTGGAGAACACAGAATATCACCGGGGATTATTGAATCAGGAAAGATTAAAGATCCAAAGAAAATGGAAGAAATTCTATTGTCATTTAGAAAAGAAGAAGGATTAAAATCTGTACGTGTCTCTCTACCAGAAGAACAAGTGTATCTTTTCAAACTTAGATTAGAAAAATCAGGATTAGTAAATATTAGAGAAAGCATAGAACTAGCTCTTGAAGAACATGTACCAATATCAGCTCAAGATGCTATTTTTGACTATGAATTACTTAGTGAAGATGCGCAAAGTTTAGAACTTCAAGTTGCCACTATATCAAAAAACGTGATTGAAAGTTATCTCGGCATATTTAAGCGTTCTCAGATATTAGTTCAATCATTTGAACTTGAAGCGCAGGCGATTTCTAGGGCTGTTATTAAGAAAGGTGATTTAGAGACTTATATGATTGTGGATTTTGGAGAAAAACGCACCGGTATTTTTATTGTATCTCGTGGTGTTGTGATGTTTACTTCCACTCTTGATGTGGGTGGAATAATGCTTAATGATATGATTGCAAAAAATTTCAAGATAAGTCTTGAAGAAGCAGAGAAAATGAAACGAGAGTATGGTCTTCAGCGCAATACTGCAAATAAAGAAATATTTTCTGTACTTTTAAACAGCGTTTCTATTTTGCGTGATGAGCTAGTAAAGCATTTTTTATATTGGCATACGCATAAAGACGAAGAGGGTAAAAATAATCCACCAATTAAAAAAATAATTCTTTGCGGTGGGGATTCTAATTTAATCGGACTCACTGATTATTTTTCTGTCAGCATGAAAAGCAAAGTAGAAATGGCCAATGTTTGGATTAATGTGATGAACATAGAAAACAATGTTCCGGATATAAATTTTAAACAAGCGCTTTCATTGGCAGCTGCGCTCGGACTTGCTTTGGGGGATTTTGATAATAATTAACTTTAATTTATGATCAACTTGATTCCACAAGAAGAAAAGAAAAAAATGACCAAAGGTTTTTATTACAAGCTTGTAGTTTTGTTTTTGGCGGTACTCAGCTTTTCCATTTTTACTGCCCTTATTGCAATTTTACCATCATATTTTTTTTCTTCTGCAAAGATTAATATTGTTAATGCAAAACTAGAAGATCAAAAAAATGAACCAGTCCCTTTACCTGACCAGCAAACCCTTACAATAATCAAAGATTTAAATAATAAACTAGCTTTAATTGAAAATGCAGAAAAGAATCAATTTATTATTTCTCAAAAAGTGATAAATGCTATCATTCTAAAAAAAATGTCCAATATCAAAATTACTAATATTTCTTATGAAAATGATTCATTAAGAGGTAAAAGAATAAGTATTCAGGGGAGTGCGCCTTCTCGTGAGGTTTTGCTTTTATTTCGCTTAGCGTTGGAAGACGATAGTAATTTTAAACAAGTTGATTTACCAATTTCAAATTTCGTAAAAGGATCCAATATTAAATTTTATTTAAGTTTAATTCCTTCATAATATGAAAAATAACTTTCCTAAAATACCACTACTCATTTCCAGCTTATTGTTTTTTATTTGCTTATTTGTTTTTTTATATCTTTATAAAGATATAAAAAATAACAATAAAGAGTCACAATTAGCAGAAACACAGTGGCAAACAGAGGCATTAAGACGAGACGAGATAAAGATGCTTGATTATTCAATTAAAATTATTGAAAAAGAAAGGACTCAACTAGAAACCCATTTTGCGCAAAGTTCTGATGTTGTTCCATTTTTGGATATAATTGAAGGATTAGCGCCTCGGGCCAATATCAAAGCAGAAGTTGTGTCTGTTGATATCTTGGACAACCATAATGGTTTAATGGTTGGAATGAAAGCGTCAGGGTCATTTAATGGTCTTTATAAATTTTTAACACTTTTAGAGAATTCTCCGTATGAACTCGAATTTATTTCAATGGACATCCAAAAAGAAATGGAACTGGATATACCGGGTAAAAAAGTTGAAGTTTCTAAATGGGATGCAGTTTTTAAAATAAAACTTTTGAGCTTTATTCAATAGATTAATTATATTTAATAGTATTTTACTAAATCAAATGAAAATAAAATTTTTTAAAAGAGAAAAAAATTTTTCCAAGAAAGAAAGTTTATGGTTAAATATAAACCTTTATTGGGAATTAGCTGTTTGTTTTATGTTTGTAATGACCGCGTTAGCTGTCTTTTTTGGTTACTATCTTTTTATGCAAATAAATAAAGAACCCGTAATGCCTCTTAATAGTGGGGGTGAGCAAGTTGAAACAGTAAAAAAAGAAAGGATTGAAAAGACACTGGAATATTTTTCTTTACAAAAACAAAAATCAGATCAAATATTAAACTCTCCTTCATCTGTCATTGACCCGTCGTTGTAAAAATGGTATTTTGAATTAAATGTTTCAATGTACGATTAGCTGTTTTGGTAAGTCTTTGACTCAGTATGTCAATATGGTTCTTTTACTCAATCAACAATAAATGCGCGGTTAGCTCAGTTGGTAGAGCAACCCGTTTACACCGGGAAGGTCGTAGGTTCGAGTCCTACACCGCGCACATTGCCCCCGTAGTTCAATGGATAGAACGAGGCTCTTCTAAGGCCTTGATGTAGGTTCGATTCCTACCGAGGGCACAAAACCGTGAGGGGTGGGTTGCAAAAATTTCGAGCGGCGGCAAAAAATTATTTGTAGCCACATATTTATGAAAATTAAAATTTTATACGAAGACGCAAATATTCTAGCTATCGATAAACCTTCCGGCATTTTAATTCATCCTGTAACTACGCTCAAGACAGGTTTCGATAAACAGAAAACTATCGTAGATTTATTTAGTAAAAAATATCCAAAAATGGAAGTGGTGCATCGGCTGGACCGCGAGACTTCCGGAGTTTTGCTTTTGGCTAAAAATAAAAAAGCGCATGAATTTCTAAAGACTCAGTTTCAAGATAGAATAATAAAAAAAATTTATCATACTTTTGTTTCCGGATATGTTAAAAATGACAAAGGGGTAATAAATAAACCAATTGGCCGAAGTCCGAAAGATTTCCGTCGACATTTGGCTGGCCGAGGAGCACGTGGGATGTTACGCGAAGCTATTACTGAATATAAAGTTTTAAAAAGATTCGCCTTACCCTCGTCCTCTTCTTATAAAGGAGAGGGGATTAAGTTCACTTATCTTGAAATAAAGCCCAAAACGGGTCGGACGCACCAGATCCGCGTGCATATGAAATTCTTAAATCACCCAGTTGTTTGTGATTCTTTATATAATCCAAAGGGTCCTTGCCCGAAAGAATTTCTTCGAATGGCGCTTCATGCAAAGTCTATTGAATTTAGAAACTTAAAAGGTAAAACTATTAAAGTTGAGTCGCCGTTGCCGAAAGAATTTTCCGCTCTAAGTGGATCCGTCTCTGGCAAAAAAAAGTGTTAAAATAATAAGATGGAAAATGAAACCAAAAATTGTGTTAATTGCAAAAAAGATTTCACAATTGAGCCGGAAGATTTTAATTTCTATGAAAAAATAAAAGTCCCGCCACCTACCTGGTGTCCCGAATGTCGAATGATTCGGCGGATGGCTTGCGTTAACGCCTGGTCTTTGTTTTGGCGCAATTGCGACAAATGTGGCACGCGCACGCTCTCCATGTACTCACCATCACAAAAAATTAACGTTTATTGCCAGCCATGCTGGTGGGCGGATGATTGGGACGGCACTGAATATGCGATGGATTACGATCCAAAGAGAAATTTTTTGGAACAGGTAAAAGAGCTTTCAGAAAAAACTCCTTACACAACTCTGGAAACAGCCTATCTCACTCTCAAGAACTGTGATTACAGTAATTGTATCGCGTATTCCAAAAATTGTTTCATGGTTGCTTGGGCGGATTATTGTGAAAGTGTCTATTATTCTTCTATTTTAAATGGGTTGAAATTCAGTTCGGATTGTTTGCGCGGATGGGAATCTGAGCTTTGCTATGAGTCTATTGGCTTCATCAACAACTACAGAACTTTCTTTTCAGATGAATCGGATAATTGCGTAGATGTTTGGTTTTCTCGCAATTGCTACAGCTGTACTAATTGTGTGGGGTGCGTAAATTTAAGGGGCGCGTCTAACTGTATTTTTAATGTAAAATATTCCAAAGAAGAATATGGAGAAAAAATAAAAGAAATGAAACTAGACTCCTGGTCTGGTCTTCGGAAAGTAGAAAAAAAAGCTTATGAATTCTGGCTGACCAAGCCGTATCGAGAATATCATGGTCACTCTTTGAATCTAAACGTTACCGGTGAGTATACTTTTCAATCAAAAAATTCCAAAGAAGGTTACATTGTAAATTATGCAGAGAATTGCAAGTGGTGCCAGTTTATTACTGTTGCTTCTACTAAAGATTGCATGGACTATTCCGGCTGGGGCAATAATGTAGAACTCATATATGAGTCAGGGCAGATTGGTGACGGTGTGAGTAATTGTAAATTTTCTGTGGATTGTTTTGAAGATTCGGTGAACACGGAATATTCTTTGTGGTGTGTAAGATCTAAAAATAATTTTGGCTGTGTGAACTTAAAGCGTAAGAGTTATTGCATTTTAAATAAACAGTATAATAAAGAATCTTTTGACAAGCTTAGGATGCAAATAATTATAGACATGAAAAAGAATCCTTATGTGGATGGATTGGGAAGAGCTTACCCATACGGAGAATTTTTCGGAGTGTGTTTCGGTAAATTTGCCTACAATAATTCTAACGCGGGTAAATTTTTTCCGAAAACAAAAGAACAAGCAAAAGCCCAAGGCTATGCATGGAATGATGAAGAAAATCTGACTACTCAAGCTACGATTAAAGCATCTTTATTGCCAGAGACGATAAGGGAAACTATAGATTCGATACTTGAAGAAATTATTGAATGTTCAAATTGTGCTCGCGCTTATAAAATTGTTCAAGGTGAATTGGATTTTCTTCGTAAAATTAACTTACCTTTACCGCACGAATGTCCGAAATGCCGAGAAAATACTCGTTTTTTCCGCATGAATAAGCCTGGCATGCATCATCGAGAGTGTGATAAGTGCGGAATAAAAATTTATACTCCATATGCTCCGGACAGACCGGAGATAGTTTATTGTGTTAAATGCTATCAGCACGAGTTTGCCTAAAAAATCCTTTTGTGCTAAAGTGTTTTCACGATGAAAGGAGATTTAATGAGTAAAATAAAATTTAGTCCAGTTGATATGGAGGCTCGCAAGAAACTCAATTTTAAGGCCGGGGATACTGTATCTGTCTGGTCCAAGATTTTGGATGAAAAAGGCAAGTTTCGTACACAAGCTTTTGAAGGCACTGTTCTAGCCAGAAAACACGGTAAAGAAATAGGCGCTACTTTTACGGTAAGAAAAATTGCTTCCGGTGTTGGAGTTGAAAGAATTTTTCCGCTTTATTCTCCAATGATAGACAAAATTGAAGTAACTAAGAAATCTCGCGCTCGCAGATCAAAATTGTATTATATTCGCACTAAAGCGGTCAAGGATGTTCGCAATAAAATGCGTTCAGTGACTTCTTTTTCTGATGATGAAGTTCTGATTGAAGAATCTAAATAGAATATTTGATATAATTCTAATATGCCCCCGATCGCCTGCTCATAAACTCGCATCAGTGATTCCGAAAACGGATTAGGGGTAAAGCCAAGAAGTTTGCTTTGCCCAGGTGGCGAAACTGGTAGACGTACTACCTTGAGGTGGTAGCGCCCGCAAGGGCATGGGAGTTCAAATCTCCCCCTGGGCACAAAAACTGCTTTTTGTGCGTGGGAGATTTGAAAGACTTTTCTATGTTTTGATTAACAAAACAGAAAAGTACCTGGCTACGTGGTAGCCAAATCTCCCCCTGGGCACAAAAACTGCTTTTTGTGCGTGGGAGGTTTGAAAGACTTTTCTATGTTTTGATTAACAAAACAGAAAAGTACCTGGCTACGTGGTAGCCAAATCTCCCCCTGGGCACCATTAGTAACTTGTTTAGGCTCCTCGTTTATTGCTATAATCCATTTATGTTATTTCCAAATGATCTTTTAATACGAATAATGATTTTAGTTTTTGGGTTATGTGGATTTATGGTGGCCAAACATATTCGTAATCATAAAATAAAAAATAAGCCTCTTATTTGTCCAATTAGGTTTGATTGCAACACGGTTGTAAATAGTGATTATTCTAAATTTTTTGGTATACCTGTAGAGATATTAGGGATGATTTATTATGCTTTTGTAGCTCTTATTTATTTCTTTTTTATTTTTATACCAAGTTCCATGCTGGTTGGATTAATTATTTTTCCCATTATTATATGTTTAACTGCAGTTCTTTTTTCTGTTTATCTAATAGCTGTGCAGATTTTTATATTAAAAAAGGGATGTTCTTGGTGCGTTGTTTCTGCTTGTATTTCATTCTTTATTTTTATTTTAACTATATTTGCTTATGATTTTGATTCCGTTGCGCAAATCTTATTAAGTAAATTATAAGTGGCATTTCTACTTTTTTTGATATGTGGGGTACTATATATCAAATGAGTTCGGATAAACGGAAACACGCTTTTGCTTTGCTTCTCTCTTTTTGATATAACTATCAATGCATGGTGCCTATGGTGTAATAGTAGCACAAGAGCTTGTGGAGCTCTTAGATTCGGAGCATAACCGAATAGGCACCCATTATTTTTTTTCTATATCTTTATCAATATGATCTAGTTTTTTTTCCAGTCTCGTTAGAGTATTTTGTAGATTTTTGATTTGGGTTTCTTCTGTTTCAATTTCAAGTTCTTCTTTTTCGGAAAGTTTTTTTTCACCAATCAATCCAGAAATAATAAGCCGATTTCCAATGAAAGCAGAGACAAAAACCCCTGTCATAAGAAGAATAATAGATCCAATAATTATTGAGATAATACTACTGATATTGATGTCATCTGCAAAGTGCCATACTCCGCGCCAGAATATTATAATTCCAATTCCCCCTACAAACGCATAAATAATAGGATAGTGACTTAGTTTTCCTCGTACTTTATCCTCTAGCTTATCAAAAAATTTCACCACTTTCTTTATTAACATATCGCTTAATAATACACTAAACTGTGCTAATATAAAAATATGAAGAAACAGACAATCAGAGTTTCAAAAAATACCAAAGAAACCATAGAAATAGCCGGAATATTTCTTAAAAAAATAATAAAAAGCCGACCCAAAAATGCCACAGTTGTTGGCCTTTCTGGAGATTTAGGTGCAGGTAAAACGGCTTTTACCAAAGCCACAGGAAAACATCTCGGTATAAAAAATAAAATTGATAGTCCAACTTTTATGATTATGAAGAAATATCCTATTAAATTAAAAAACTTTAAATTTTTTTTTCACCTAGATGCTTATCGTTTGAAAAATGAAAAAGAGTTACTTCATTTAGGGTGGGAAGAAATCATAAGCGACAGAGAAAATTTAGTTTTTATTGAGTGGCCGGAGAATGTGAGTAAAGCTATTCCTTCGAGTGCCAAATTTGTTTATATTTCCACTAATGCAAATGGTTATAGAAATTTAGAGTTTAAATAAATTTATGCAAATTCAAGATAATATTTGGAACGATAAAAATCTTATCAAGATACTTAAGAAAGATGGTATTGTGGTTATGCCGACTGATACCATTTACGGCATGGTTGGTAGAGCAGAGAGTAAGTCAGTAGTAGAACGAATTTATAGAATAAGAAATCGTGATATCAATAAACCCTGCATCATACTTATTGGTGAGAAGAGCGAGCTCAAAAAATTTTCCATCAATCTTTCGGAAGAGCAAAAAGAAGTTTTAGAAAAATACTGGTCTTTTGTTTCCATTCAGGACCTTTGGCCCACCAGCATTGTTTTAGACTGTCCAGAAGAAAAATTTACATATCTGCATCGGGGTACGAAGACTTTGGCATTTCGCCTACCGGCTCCGGAGGGTTTGCGAGCTCTACTTCTCCAAGTCGGTCCTTTAATTGCGCCTTCAGCCAACACCGAGAAATTTCCAGCGAGCGAAAATGTCGAAGATGCAAAGAAATATTTTGGAGATTTGGTCGATTTATATATGGATGGGGGTACTCTTTTCGGTAAAGCGTCCAGGATTATTAAATTGCATAAAAATGGCTCTGTGAGTATAATTAGACAATAATATGTCAGAAAATCCCATCTCATTTTTAAAATCACTATTTGGCGAAAACGAAGAACCACGTCGAAAAATATTTCGTAGTATAAAAGCGAAAGCTGATGCCAAAAGAACAATCATGGAAAGAATGGCCGACTGGATGACTTCTAATTTTGGCAGTGTGTTTTTTTTATTGTTAAATGTATTTGTGTTTACTATTTGGATACTCATCAATACTAATCAAATAAAAGGAATTTCAGTTTTTGATCCTTTTCCTTTTAGTCTTCTAACCACCATAGTTTCCTTAGAAGCTATTATTCTTGCAATCTTTGTACTTATCTCTCAAAATCGTAATTCTAAAGTAGATGATTTACGAGAAGAAACTCATTTACAAATCAATCTTATTGCTGAAAAGGAAATCACCAAACTTATGAAAATGATCGCTATCTTACTGGAGAGACAGGGGGTAGATTTATCTCAAGATCCAGAATTAAAAAAATTACTTAGACCAATCAGTGAAGAAGAAATAGAAAAAAGATTGGAAAAAGAGATTTTGTAATATGGAGATTATAGAGAATTATGACTTGAAAAATTTGAATACCTTTGGCATATCAGCTCGGGCTTCTTTGTTTGTAGAAATTAAAAACGAAAATGAACTAAAAGAGCTTTTTTCTAATCCTTTATTTAAAAAAAATAAAAAGTTTTTTCTAGGCGGAGGAAGTAATATACTTTTAACAGGGGATTTCAATGGAATAGTTATAAAGATTGCTCTTTTGGGTAAAAAAGTTTTAAAAGAAAATAGGCGAGAAGTCTTTTTGGAGGTTGGCGCGGGGGAAAATTGGCATGATTTGGTGACTTATGTAGTAAATAATAACTGGGGAGGTATAGAAAATCTTGCTTTTATTCCTGGGACTGTTGGGGCGGCACCGATGCAGAATATTGCAGCTTATGGAGGTAATTTTTCTGATGTTTTTGTCTCGCTGGATGCTTTTAATGTTGAAACAGGGAAAATTGAGAAATTTAATAAAGCTGAATGTAAACTGGGGTACAGAAACAGCATTTTTAAAAAAGAACTCAAGGATAAGTATATTATTCTTAAAGTGAGACTTTTTTTATCAAAAAATCCTAAAATAGAAACTTCTTATTATCAAATAGGTATTACTCGTGATTCTATAAAAGAAGAATTAGAAAAGATTGCTAAAATTCCTTATGGAGTGAAAGATGTATATCAAGCTGTTGTAAATATTCGTACCAGAAAGCTTCCAGACCCAGTTAAAACACCCACTGTTGGTAGTTTTTTTTTAAATTCAGTTGTCAGTAGAAAAAAATATGAAGAATTAAAAAAACAAGTTTCTGAATTACAATGTTATCCATTAGATCAACTACATTATGTTAATAGCCCAACACTTAAAAATGAAGATTTTGTGAAAGTAGCTACCGGGCGTCTTATCCAAGAATTAGGATGGTTGGGGAAATGGGTTGGAAATGTAGGCATTCATGATAAGCATGCTTTAGTTATTGTGACTAATGGCAAAGCCACAGGAGAAGAAGTTGTTAATTTTGCTGAAATGGTAAAAAGAGACTTTTTTGAGCGCTATGGTATAAAGCTAGAAACTGAAGTCAATTTGATTTAAGTTTTTTTTGATATATAATAAGCTTATTAAAAATAACATCCCTAGCGGAGAATAACTATATGGATATACCAAATGAATTGCAAAAATATTTTTATAAAGTAGTTCTTGTTTTTTTAGTTATTTTGTCTCTTTTTTTCGCAATCAAATTTTTATCAGAACTTAGAAATTACGGAAATGTTGGGAGTAAGGATGTAAACACCATTACTTTATCTGGACATGGAGAAGTTTCGGCTGTGCCTGATATCGCGAATGTTTATTTTACTATTCGTAAAGAAGGAAAAACAGTGAAGGAAGCACAAGAGGCCGTAGCTTTGATTGAAAAATCATCATTGGATTTTTTAAAAAATAATGATGTAGCAGAGAAGGACATAAAAACTGCCAATGCGTCATTTAATCCTAAGTATGAATATAGATATGACACAAAAGCGTTAATGCCTTGTAGTGAGTTTGGCTGCCCCCCTCGTTCAGGGAAGAATGTTATTTCTGGCTATGAAGCATATGAAAGCATTACGATTAAAGTTAGGAATACTGATGATGTTGGTAAAATTATGCAGGGGTTAGGAAGTTTGGGTGTTACTGATTTAAATGGTCCTAATTTTGCGATAGATGACGAAGACGGATTGAAGGCTGAAGCGCGGAAGAAAGCAATTGACGAAGCTAGGGAAAAAGCTAAAGTTTTGGCAAAAGACCTGGGTGTAAAATTAGGTAGAATTGCAAATTTCAGTGAAAGCAATTATGGAGGACCTATTTATTACGGCAAAGCTATGATGGTGTCTGCCGATAGTGGTGTAGCATCTGCTCCGGCTGAAATTCCAAAGGGCGAGAACACTATTACCTCGGATGTGACGATAACTTACGAGATAAGGTAGATTTGACTTTTTTGGATAAAAGAGTATTGTTAAAAAAGCCCTTGAAAGGGGGCTTTTTTAAAATAATTTATCTATATGATGTCAAAAATTATTGAATATCTAAAAGAAACAAAGACTGAATTAAAACATGTGATTTGGCCCAGCAGAAGTCAGACTTTTTACTATACTTTGATTGTTATAATTTTGTCTGTTTTAATCGCGTATTATTTGGGTATTTTTGATTTTATTTTTTCAAAGGGTTTGGAAAAAATAATAGCTTTCTAAATTTATGTCAAAACAAGAAGAACAAGGAGTCAGAAATTGGTATGCTATTCATACTTATGCCGGATACGAAAACGTTGTTTTGCGTAATTTAAAACAGCGTATTGATTCTCTGGGAATGCATGATAAGATTTTTAATGTCATCGTTCCAATTGAAAAGAAAATAAAAATAAAGGGAGGCAAAAGAGTAGAAGTAGAAGAAAAAATTTATCCAGGTTATGTATTAGTTGATCTGATTGTAACAGACGATTCCTGGTATGTTGTGCGTAACACTCCACGAGTTACTGGTTTTGTCGGGGCAGGAGTAAATCCGGTGCCTCTTAAAAAAGAAGAAGTAGATTACCTCTTCAAGAAGATGAATGCCAATACAACCAAACACAACATTGATATGATTGTTGGTGAAAGTATTTTGATTACTGATGGTCCATTTAAAGATCTTGAGGGTAAAATTAGTTCTGTTGACCAGGAACGTGGAAAAATAAAAGTACTGGTTTCAATGTTCGGTCGTGAAACTCCAGTAGAATTGGATTTCTTGCAAGTTAAGAAAATTTAGAGTAATGTACAAAATAAATATAAGCATAAATATATGGCTAAGAAAATTACCAAAAAAATAAAATTACAAATTCAAGCTGCCAAAGCTACTCCGGCGCCACCGTTGGGACCCGCACTCGGACAGGCGGGAATCAATATTGGAGATTTTGTTACTAAATTTAATGCGGCAACGCAGAAAATGGCGGGAGATAAAGTGTCCGTACATATTACAGTATTTGAAGATCGAAGTTATGATTTTACTGTTAAAACTCCTCCTGTAACAGGTCTTATTTTAAAAGCGGCTGGGGTAGAAAAAGGATCCGGTAAAAATATTGCTACCAAGGCTGGTAAAATCACTCGCGCGCAGGCGCTGGAGATTGCCAAGAAGAAAATGCAGGACTTAAACGCGAAAGACGATGAAGGAGCAATCAATATTGTCGCCGGTTCCGCTAGATCAATGGGGATAGAAGTAAAATAATTTACTTCTATCGACCGGAGCCCGACGGGGCGAGGTGTGCCCAGGCAATTTTTCAGCAGAAAAATATGTGTGGGTTGAAGTAAAATAATAAAAGCTTGAAGAAAAAAAATTTAATTCTTCCATATTTAACTGAACTTGTGGCAAAACTTGCGCCGAAAGCAGGCGCTAGAGTGGTCATAGAGCCTGAGTGGGGTATTGCGGCGCAAATAATTTATAAAAACGGGATAGTCAGATCTCTTCGCTATCTTTCTTTAGATCTTAACCATACAGCTTCTTCAGATATCGCAAAAGATAAAGATTACGCCAAGTTTTTCATGAAGAAACGGGGCTATCCCGTCGCGGAAGGTAAAACTATTTTTTCTGATTCGTGGGCTAAAGCCATAGGAGGCAAACGTACTATTTCAAATGCAGATAAATTTGCAAAAAAGTTGGGGTACCCCTTGATTGTAAAGCCAAATAGCAAAAGTCAGGGGGTAGATGTCATGCTTATTTGGAATAAAAAAGAATTAATTTCTGCACTTCGCAAAGTTTTTAAGGGCGATAGAGTAGCAATCATCGAGCGATACATGCCCGGACACGATTATCGTATTGTGGTTTTAGATAAAGACATAATTTCTGCATATGAACGCTTACCCTTATCTGCAACGGGAGATGGTAAAAATTCAATAATTAATTTATTAAAGAAAAAGCAAAAACTTTTTAAAAAAAATAATCGTGATACCAGAATAAACTTCAGCGATCCAAGAATAAAAATGAAACTGCGCCGACAAGGTTTTTCTTTGAACACTATTCTGCCGAAAAATAAAAAAGTTTATTTGCTGGATAATGCGAATTTATCTACTGGCGGAGATTCAGTGGATGTGACGAGCGCTATTCATTCTGGATTTTATAAAATCGCAACCAATCTCACCCGCGACATGGGGCTTCGTATCGCTGGGGTAGATATCATGGTGCGAAAGGGAGATATCACAAAAGATCCCAAAAACTGCAGCTACTACATTATTGAAATCAACGCCGCACCAGGGCTGGATCACTACGTGACCACTGGTGCCAAACAGCGCAAGATCGTGGAAGCGATGTATTTGAAAGTCCTGAAAGCCCTAGGAAAAAAGGATTAGAAAATTATTTAAAATTTTTCCACATCATGGATTCTTTTGGCAACTTGTCTTGATAGCTATATTTCGCATCTTTCTTTGTGTGGTATAGGCGTTCTACTTTTCCCTCAACTACGTAATAAATAAGTTGCGCGATTTTCATTTCCGGATAAATTCGTACGGGTTTGGAGGTTGAAACTTCCATAGTCCAATATCCACAGAACCCGACATCACCCTTGCCGGCAGTGGCGTGGATATCTATACCTAGGCGTCCCGTGGAGGATTTGCCTTCCAAAAACGGAACATGTTTGTGCGTCTCAGTGTATTCCATAGTGGAACATAAATACAATTGACCTGGTTTCAAGACAAACCCTTTTTCCGGAATTTCAAAATGTTTTATCTTGTTGTGTTTCTTTGCGTCCAGCGATTTATCTATATAAGTAGCAAAATGTTTACTTAGATGCACATCATAAGAATTGCCTCCCATATTTTTGATATTAAATGGCTTGATGACAATGTTTCCTTTCTTAACTTCCTCCAGAATTTTTTTGTCAGATAGTATCATAGTGCAAGTCTTACATAATTAGTCATTTTGTCAATTTTTCATATACTGAAAAAGTATAATCAAAAGAATTTTGCCCGTCCTTTTTATGTTCTTCGTGGGAGATTTCGTTCCAGACTATTGGGATAATTTCAGGGAAAAATGCGTCAGCGTCTTTGTCTTCCGCATTTACATGAGTAATGTAAAGTCTATCAGCAATATTCATAGCTTGTTTGTATATATCAGCTCCGCCAATGATAAACATTTCTTCATTTTGACTCGAAAACGAGTCCAATGCTTCACTGAAAGAATGCACAATTTCAACACCTTCTTTTTTATAGTTTACATCTCGTGTAATTACAATGTTTCTTCTATTTGGCAATGGACGTCCAATGGATTCAAAAGTTTTTCTTCCCATTATTACAGCGTGTAATGAAGTAACTTCCTTAAAATGTTTCATATCCGCTGGCATATGCCAAAGCAGGGTGTTGCCTTTACCAAGTTCGTTATTTTTTCCGATTGCCGCAATTAGTGAAATCATAATTATACAGCGATGGGTGCCTTGATGCCATCATGAGGATTGTAATCTACTAACTCAAAATCATCTATGGTGAAATCTTCAATTTTATTTTTATTTGGATTTATTTTCATTTTTGGCAGAGGACGAATATCACCACGGCGAGAGAGTTGTAATTTTGCTTGTTCCAAATGATTTGAATAAAGATGCACGTCTCCGCCGGTCCAGACGAATTCTCCGGGCTTAAGTTCACAAATCTGCGCGATGATCATAGTGAGTAGGGAATATGATGCAATGTTAAGCGGAATGCCAAGAAATGTATCACAGCTTCTTTGATAAAGCTGACACGAAAGCTTGCCATTTACCACATAAAATTGAAACAAAGTGTGGCAAGGTGGAAGACCGGCTTTATTCATCTCTTCTATATCAGATACATTCCAGGCGGACACAATCAGACGTCGTGAATCACGGTGATTTGGATCAAGCTTTGTTCTTTTTATGTTTTTTATAACGTTTGCTATCTGATCTATTTCTTTGCCATCGGGAGTTCTCCAATGGCGCCATTGATATCCATAAATTGGCCCCAAGTTTCCGTATTCTTTTGCAAAATTTTCGTCCGTTTTTATTTTTTCTACGTATTCTTTAATTCCGGTATTCCATTCTTCACTACCTGTTTTTGGTACGTTAATTTTTCTTCTTATCAAATATGCTTTATATGGCCATTCATCCCAAAGGTGAACATTGTTGTCGGTTAAATATTTTAAATTAGTATCGCCTCGCAGAAACCATAAGAGTTCATGAGTCAAAGATTTAATCGGCATTTTTTTGGTGGTAAGAAGGGGAAATCCATCGGCGATGTTGAACCGCATCTGATAACCAAAGACACTTTTCGTGCCTGTTTTAGTGCGATCGTTCTTAGTAGCGCCATTTTTCATGATGTGTTCCAAGAGATCCAGGTATGATTCATCTGCGTGTTTACCTTGCATGGTTTCAGTATAGCTTTTTAGTAAATTTTTAAAAACATTGACAAATTACGGGTGAAATGCTACTCTATAAATATCATTCTCATCTATTACATTTTGGGAGTGACCCATTATGTACACACGCCATTCGGTCTCCCTGAAGAAATTTGGGAGCCATGTTTCTTCATTTAGAGCAAAACCTCGCTTTGGTGGGGGAAAATTTAATAATTCTCGTCCAGCTTTTAAAAGAAGTGGAGGAGGGAATAAAAGATCTCGTGGTGAGCGGATAGATTTTTCGCGTTTCGTTAAGAGAAATCAGTATGTAGAAGAAAAGCCATATGTATCCAAACATACTTTTGCTGATTTCCCCTTTAATCCACAATTACATAAAAATATCGCGCGCGTGGGTTTTATTCATCCACGACCAATCCAGGATCAAGCAATACTCACCGTGCTCAAAGGCACAGACGTTTTCGGTATGGCTAATACCGGCACCGGCAAAACAGCGGCCTTTCTCTTGCCCTTGATTGAAAAAATTTCTAAAACAAAAGGACAGTCAAAAAGAGAAACAGTTTTAATTATGGCGCCGACTCGTGAACTTGCGCTTCAAATAGAAAGTGATTTTAAAAGTTTAGCTTTTGGCTTCGGTATGTTTTCTGTTGCTTGTGTAGGAGGACTTCCAATAATGAAACAAATTCGCGAAATAAAAATGGGAGTTTCTTTTATCATCGGCACCCCAGGGCGTTTACGTGATTTGATTGATAAAAAAGTTTTAGATCTATCTACATGTCATAGTGTGGTTCTTGATGAGGCAGATAGGATGTTGGACATGGGATTTAGGGATGATATGGTTTATATAATTGGTAAGACTTCAAAAGATCGTCAGACACTCTTTTTTTCAGCAACTCTCTCTCCGGAAATTAAGAAATTAACGGAGCAATATCTAAAAAATCCAGTTTTCATTTCGGTGATTTCTGGCGAGACTGCGAAAAACATTGATCAAGACATCATTCGTGTTAGGACTAAAGAGGAGAAATTGGAAAAACTGCACGAAGTTTTAAAAAAAGATGGCTCGGATAAAGTTTTAATTTTTCGAGAGATGAAACACAGTGTGGATACTTTAGCGAAAGAGCTTGCTCATCTGGGATTTAAAGTAGGGGGGATTCACGGTGACAAAAGAAGTCGTGAACGCATTCGTATTCTTGATTCATTTAAAAAAGATCAAATAAATATATTGATTGCCACTGATGTCGCGGCGAGAGGCTTGGATATTCCAGATGTTACTCATGTTATTAATTATGATGTGCCACAAACCTACGATACATACATTCATCGTATCGGCCGTACCGGCCGTTCAGGCAAAAAGGGAACAGCATTAACTTTCGTGCCAGGGTAAATAATACTCATAACTAGAGAAGTCCCGAAGGCCTTCTCCAGGACTTGCGGGACTTGTGCTTGTGTACGACTAGTGCAGTGTTCGTTGCTTAAGTGCTTTCCAAATAATAGCACCCGCGCACTTCATCGTACAGTAGATTCCGAAAATCGGCGACGGGTCGCCAACATTTTCAGAGGCCAGTATGTAACATTTCGCCTTCTTTTGGATGCGGACACCGCACCCCTTGCACTGACAGTTTTCATCGGCTTGCGTCCACCCACTCAACTCTGTGCTGAAGAGATGAGTGTTCGGGTTTGGTGTCATAGGTACCTCCCACTAAAACCATACTTCTTTATTAGCTTTTTATCAACCCAGCTTTAAGGAGAGTCGCGTAGGCGCCGTTTTTCTTCATCGTGCGCATGCCCTGAACCGAGATTTCGATATTGATTGATTTATTAAGTTCAGGAAGAAAAATTCTCTTTTTTTGAAGATTAAGATATTTTCTCTTTTTACCAGTTGGGTTGAATTTAGTGGCACGAGTTCTGTTTGAATATCCACCTCCAACAATTGAACCTTTTTTTGTTATTGCGCATATTTTCGCCATAGTTTTTTTATGTTATCATTACATACAACATTATGCAAGCAACCGATGCAGTCTTCTATATAATTATACTTGTGATGTCGATTGTGATTCATGAAGTTTCACATGGTTTTATGGCGGAATATTTCGGTGATAAAACAGCACGTTTTGCGGGACGACTCACACTCAATCCTTTAGTACATTTAGATTTTTTTGGTTCTATTCTTTTACCAGCTCTTTTAGTTTTATCACACTCTCCTTTTTTATTCGGTTGGGCGAAACCGGTACCGTACAATCCTGAAAATTTAAGTAATAAGAAATGGGGAACGATAGCTGTTGCAGGGGCTGGCGTTCTGGCGAATTTTTTTATTGCAATTTTATTTGGAATTATCATTCGTTTCACCCCTAGTCTGGCTTTACCAATTGGTTTTTATTTTATTACGTCTATAATTGTTATAGTAAATCTTGCTTTAGGAATATTCAACTTGGTTCCAATTCCTCCACTTGATGGATCAAAGATACTTTTTTCCCTTTTACCTTATTCTTTTTTAAAAATAATCGTATTGATTGAACAATATTCTCTTATTTTGCTTTTGCTTTTTATTGTCTTTTTCTCTAATTATTTATTTCCGATACTTTCTTATCTGTTTACTCTTATTACAGGCCTTGCGTTTTAGTTTTTAAAATAGTATATTGTTGCGATAGTCCTATGGGGCTATTTTATTTCAATAGTCAAATTATGCCAACAATTAACCAATTAATTAAGAAAAATAGAACCAAAGTCCACTCTAAACATAAGACTGTCGCCTTGGCAAAAGGCTTCAATGTTCTTAAAAATCGACCGGTCTTTTTCCCAGCGCCTTTCAAGCGAGGTGTTTGCACGAAAGTCTCAACCACAACCCCCAAAAAACCAAACTCAGCTCTAAGAAAAATTGCGAGAGTTCGCTTGACCAACGGTATGGAAGTTACGGCCTATATTCCAGGCGAGGGTCATAATTTACAAGAACACTCAGTAGTAATGCTTCGTGGAGGACGTGTTAAAGATTTGATTGGAGTAAGATATCACATTGTGCGTGGAGTTCTGGATACACAGGGAGTTGAAAAGAGGAGACAGGGACGATCTCTTTATGGAAATAAGAAACCAAAAGAAAGTAAAGCAAAGTAAAAAATAATTATTTATGCGTAGAAAAGTAAAAAATAGAAATATTGTTCAACCAGACTTCATTTATAATTCTCAAAAATTAGAGAAGTTTATTAATTACGTAATGTGGTCTGGTAAAAAGGAAACTGCCAGAAAAGTTATGTATCAGGCTTTTGACGTAATTAAGGAAAAAACAGGCAACCCAAATCCATTGGAAGTTTTCGATTTAGCCATGAAAAATGCTGGTCCTTCGACTGAAGTGCGTTCTAAACGTATCGGAGGCGCCAATTACCAAGTACCTATAGAAGTACGCGCCGAGCGTCGTGTCGCTTTAGCGATGCGATGGATTCGCGATGCCGCTCGCAATAGCAAAGGCAAGCCGATGCATTTGAAACTCGCCGATGAATTAATTGCTGCTTCTAAAAACGAAGGTTCTGCTATAAAAAAGAAAGAAGACACTCACAAGATGGCCGAAGCCAATAAAGCTTTTGCTCATTTTGCTTGGTAATTTCTTCCAATTCAATATCTATATCTAACTAATTTACCCAGGTAACAAATGTAAATACTTTATTTCCTTTACCCAAGTCTCTTTCATGAAGAGAATTATGTCCGTTTTTGGATTTTCGTACTACTCTACCCCATTCTGATGGATCTGAAGCGTTGATGTTATCATCCACTGATGCAGGAGAGGTTTTTCCAATTTTACTAAGAAGGGTAGTAAAACTATCAAGATGTTGATAAATTATTTCGAGTTGGTCGTAATCATGAGTGTTTGGATGCTGATTTGTCGAAGGATTGCTTGTGTAGTCCATACAAGTACCAAGATTTGGGTTATCAAAAATCTCATCTTGATGATCTAATCCAAGTGTGTGCCCAACTTCTTGACACATAACGAGATTTTTCCAAGCTGAAGTATTATAGGTTGGGGTTTTAAAATAAGTATCATTAACCTTAACTGTTCCTTGCACGATATGATTACCATTGACCCATATTTGTGCTACACCCAGCCAACCATTTTTGCCGTATGTGTTGTTACATATCTGTACTTTTCCCTTAACGGCACGACAATTTTTTGAATTAGTTTGACCTGCGATAATTGTAGTGTCTAATGCACTGGAAAGACTCCAATCATTTGATGTGGTGTTGAGATAAGCGTCCCATGCGGATGTAACATTGTCGCCAAGCTTCAGGGTAAATGGATTGGCGGTACGAGCCCAATGATAATCACCCCACGAATGACTGGCGTACGCAGTTGTCGTGAATGTACCGATAGATAGTAAAACCAATACCATTATAAATTTATTTAAATGACGAAATAATATTTTCATAAAAATTATTGCGGGTTTATCTCAGATTTTTTTTGAAGTAAACTCCATTAAAATTTTAATAAAACTAATAATAATGTAGTTTAATAAATTTTCTCTGGTGTGTCAACCGACTGTATAATTATTTGCAAAAAACATTTTTATGATATATAGTATTTTTAGCGCATTTGGCGCTTTTTTATTACTCAATATTATTTATGGAACGCGATTATCCACTGGAAAAAGTTAGAAATATAGGAATTATCGCACACATTGATGCGGGCAAGACAACCACTACGGAGCGGGTGCTTTTTTATACCGGTGTGTCGCACAAGATCGGGGAAGTGCATGAAGGTGATACGGTTACCGATTGGATGGAACAAGAGCGGGAGCGTGGTATTACCATTACTTCAGCTGCGGTAACTTGTTTTTGGACCCCGACGTATGCATTGACTGATAAAACCAAAAAACATCGTTTTAATATTATTGATACTCCCGGACACATTGATTTTACAGTAGAGGTAAAACGTTCTCTTCGTGTGCTCGATGGTGCGGTGGTTGTATTTGATGGAGTGGCTGGAGTAGAGCCTCAATCTGAAACAAATTGGCGTTACGCTGATGAAGCCAAAGTGCCTCGTATTTGTTTTATAAACAAATTAGACCGAACAGGCGCTTCGTTTGAGCATTCCTACACGACTATTTTAGATAGACTTAGTAAAAAAGCTGTACGAGTACAAATTCCTATTGGCTTGGAAGAAAAGTTTGAAGGAGTTGTTGATCTGCTTCTCATGAAGGCTTATTATTTTGAAGGAGAAATGGGCAATCTTGTTATTGAAAAAGAAATTCCGGAGGCTTTAAAAGCTGATGCAGAAAAATATCACAATGAGCTTGTAGAAAAAATAGTTGAAACTGATGAAATTATGATGACGGAATATTTAGAAGGCATCATTCCTAGTTTTGATACATTAAAGAAAACTCTTCGTAAGGCCATTATTAACAATGAAATTTTCCCAGTATTTGCTGGTTCTGCTTTGAAAAATAAAGGTGTTCAACTTGTACTGGATGCCGTTGTTGATTATTTACCATCACCCTTGGATATTCCACCTATTTCAGGCATTGACCCGAATACCGAAGATGTAATTGTTAGAAATGCATCTGACGAAGAACCTTTTTCCGCTTTGGCTTTTAAAGTTGCGACTGATCCTTTCGTTGGCCAACTTATTTTCTTTCGTGTTTATTCCGGAACTCTTTCAGCTGGTAGTTATGTTTACAATCCGCGTACACGCAATAAAGAACGTATTGGCCGAATTCTTCGTATGCACGCGAACGACCGAGAAGAAGTAAAAAAAGTTTTTGCCGGAGAAATAGCGGCAGCGGTAGGACTCAAGGATACAATTACTTCAGATACAATAACTGATGAAAATGATCCAATTATTTTAGACAGAATTGTTTTTCCTGAACCAGTTATTTCATTACGCATTGAACCAAAAACAAAAGCAGATCAAGAAAAAATGGGAATGGCTCTTAATCGACTTGCTCAAGAAGACCCGACTTTTAAAGTTAGTACCGATCAAGAAACAGGGGAGACAATTATTGCTGGTATGGGAGAATTGCATTTGGAAATTATTGTTGATCGTATGAAGCGCGAGTTTACAGTTGAAGCAAATGTCGGTAAACCGCAAGTAGCGTATCGTGAGACGATTAACGGCACAGCCGAAGCCGAAGGAAAATATATCAAGCAATCGGGTGGACGTGGAAACTATGGGCATGTTAAAATAAAAGTTAAGCCGATGGTTGCTCTTACTAAAGAAGAACTGGAGGATTTACCCAAAAATACCAAGAGATCTCCTGGCTTTGAATTCGTCAATACTATTAAGGGTGGAGTAATTCCACAAGAATATATTGCTCCTTGTGAAAAAGGATTTAAAGAAGGCCTGGATCGTGGAATTTTAGCTGGATTTAAAATGGTTAATGTCTCGGTGGAGCTTTGGGATGGAAGTTATCACGAAGTGGACTCAAATGAAATGGCTTTCAAAATCGCTTCGTCAATGGCGGTGCAAGACGCATGTCGTCGCGCTAACCCAGTGATTCTTGAACCGATGATGAAAGTTGAAGTCGTCACTCCGGACAAATTCATGGGAGACGTGACAGGAAATCTTTCAAGTAAGCGCGCACTTATCGAAGGCATGGAAGATAGAGGGATGAATAAAGTTATCAAAGCAATCGTACCGCTCTCGGAAATGTTCGGCTACATGACCGGCCTCCGCTCGATGACCGAAGGCCGCGCATCGTTCACGATGGAATTCTTCCGCTACGACATCGTACCCAACAATGTTGCAGATACTATCATCGCCGCTAGGAAGTAACTCTTTCTTGGTGTGCATTTTATAATGCAATCTATCTGGCGTTGCTACGCCAGCGAACTGCTCGGCTCGTCAGCCTGCGCAAGGCATTCTTAAAAGTACACCTGCGACGAATTATGATAAAATATGTGTATGCTTACTCCATTCTACGATCCGGAAAAGTCATATAAAGAAAACTTTGAACAAGGCCCTTTTGGGGTTTTTGCGGATGGCATTGTGATAGAAAATAATTCTAAAAAAACTTATGATTTTCTGGGTTTCAAAGTGAATTCGCCGTTTGGAATTCCTTCGGGGCCTTTAATAAATGGAAAATTTGTAAAGGCGGCGCTTGATAAAGGATTTGATCTGGTGGAATACAAGGACACTCGAAGTCATATACATCCTTGCAATCCGATGCCGAATATTGTTCCGCTCGAGGTGGAAGGAAATATGACGCTTGAAATGGCAGCCGCAGGAGTAAAAATTGCAAATGGTTACAATTCTCCGATTTCGATTACCAATTCATTTGGAATTCCTTCTCGTGACCCAAGTTTTTGGCAGCAGGATTTGCGCGAAGCGGCCCTCTATGCGAAAGAAGGCCAGATTGTAATCGGCGGTATCCAAGGTACTATCCCCGAGGCCGGCGGATTCGCGGCCTATCTTGAAGATTTTATTTTGACCGCTAAACTGGTCAAAGAAACCGGAGTAAAAGTAATCGAACTAAATTTAAGTTGCCCGAACGAAGGCATAAATAATTTATTGTGTTTTGATGTCGATCATTCTGAGCAAGTAGTGAAGGTGGTGAAAAAAGAAATCGGAGACACTCCCTTGATAATAAAAATTTCTTATTTCCCCGACATTGAGCATTTAGAAAAATTAATCAAGGCAGTAGGTGAGTCTGTGCAAGCGATCTCGGCCATCAACACGATCGCCTCAAAAATTATAGATGATCAAGGCAAGCCCGCGCTCACCGGCGGCAGAATCACTAGCGGCACCTGCGGCGCGCCGATCAAGTGGGCCGGACTTGATATGACTAAAAAATTGAAAGTTTTACGCGATAAACTAGACCTTTCTTATTCAATTATTGGGGTAGGAGGCGTGACGACACCCGAAGATTTTTTGGAGTATCTTGAAGCTGGGGTAGATTTTGTCATGTCTGGTACCGGAGCGATGTGGAATCCTTACCTTGCAAAAGAAATAAAAGAAAGGTTAAGATAAATGCATGAAAGATATTGTAACTATTTTGAAGGATGTGGGTGCGATTATTACAGACAGTCATTTTGTGGGAACTCAAGGTAGACATATGCCGGCATATATTAATAAAGATGCACTGCTTCTTCACACAAAATATGTATCGGAAGTTGGAAAATTATTTGCAGAAAAATTTAAAAATAAAAATATAGAAGTCGTGGTGGCTCCAGCTGTTGCTGGGATCCCGTTTTCTCAATGGACAGCACATCACCTAAGCAAAATTTCTAGAAGAGAAGTTTTAAGTGCCTTCACAGAAAAGACTCCAGAAAATGACCAGATATTTAAGCGTGACTATGATGCTGTTGTTAAAAACAAGCGAGTGCTTATTGTTGAAGATACTACGACAGCAGGTAGCTCAGTTAAAAAAATTATTAAAACGGTAAAAAATGCTGGAGGAAAGATTGTTGGGGTGTGCGTAATGGTAAATAGAGATCCAAAATTAGTAAATACGAAAAGTATTGGTGTGCCTTTTTCATCGCTTGGAGTTTTAAAAATTCTATCATACGAAGCAAAAGATTGTCCTTTGTGTAAGGATAGGGTTCCCGTAAATACAAAATTTGGTCATGGAAAAAAATTTTTAGAAGAGCAAAAAAGTAAATCAAATGATCATAGACAAATACAACCAAAGAGCTAAGAAAATAAATTCGCTGCTGTGCGTCGGTCTGGATGCGGATTTTGGGAAGCTGCCGGAGAAGTTTTTGCAGATGGCGCATCCGCAATTTGAATTTAATAAATATATTATTGAAGAAACGCATGAATATGCAGCTGCTTTCAAGGCGAACATTGCTTTCTACGAGGCGCGGGGCGATAAAGGTATTCAAGAGTTAAAAATGACGATGGAATATTTGCAGAAAAATCATCCCGACATATTTTTAATTTGTGATTGCAAGCGCGCGGATATCGGCAATACAAATCAGGGCTATGTTGATGAACTTTTTGATTGGTTTGGTTTTAACGCTATCACTCTTCATCCTTACCTTGGCAGTGAAGCTCTGAAGCCATTTTTAGATAGAAAAGATAAAGGTTGTATTATTTTATGTCGCACCTCTAACCCTGGCGCAGGGGAATTGCAGGATTTACTTGTGGCTGACCCTTCGGCTACGCTCGGGGCGAGACCCCTCTGGCAAATTGTTGCAGAGGAAGTCTCGAGAAATTGGAATAAAAATAATAATTGTATGTTGGTTGTCGGTGCGACTTATCCAGAAGAGATGAAAAAAATTCGTTCGCTCGTCGGTGACATGACTTTCTTGGTTCCCGGTATCGGAGCGCAAGGAGGAAGCATAGAAGAGGTGATGAAGGTAGGGCTAAGTTCTGAAGGTCTCGGTCTTATCATCAATTCTTCGCGAGGCATAATTTTTTCAGACAATCCAAAAGAAGAGGCTAGGAAGCTTTGTGAGGAGATAAGGAAATATAGAGTATAATATAAAACATGTCTGAACCAAGACCACCACAACCAGGACAACCCCCAACAGAAATGGAAGAAGCATTATCTCGTATTTCTGAAAAAAATAGAGATATGTATATTAAACTTTCAAATCTCTCTAAGAGTTTGTCTGGCGATAAGACGTGGGATCTTCAGAATGAGATTATAGCTCGTTTTAATGAATTAAAGGCTAAATATCCTAATTGGCAAAATTATGAAGTAATACATATTCTTAAGGGTAGTAGCTTAGGTGAAAATCCTGAAGCTACAGAAGATGATTTGTTGGGAGAAGATTCTGTTAAAGCATTTGTAGATAGTTTAGTGGAGAAATACAAGAGTTGACAATACTTTTTAATTTGTTAGTATCATAACAACTGCACTTTTGCAGTTTTTATTATGGCTAGTGAGTGATATCGTGGAAAACTTTATGTTTTACATGATTCACGAACGAAGACATAACAAAGTTCCCTTTATTATGTTTTTTTAATTTATTAGTTAATTTTCATTAGTAACCAAGCCCCAGTGACTGGTTCTCGTACACTGAGTTTTGGCTGTTAATCAATAAAATATGGCAGAAGAATTTAAAAGAGATAGACCACATATTAATGTGGGAACGATTGGTCACGTTGACCATGGGAAGACAACTTTAACAGCAGCAATCCTGCATGTGTTAAATATGGCTGGAAAACAGGTAAGGCTTCGCGGTGTTGATCAAATTGACAATGCTCCCGAAGAAAAGGCTCGTGGAATTACTATTAACATTTCACATAACGAGTATTCAACGGATGCTCGCCACTATGCGCACATTGATGCTCCAGGACATGCGGATTATATCAAAAACATGATTACGGGAGCAGCGCAAATGGATGGTGCTGTTCTGGTAGTTGCTGCAACTGATGGCGCGATGCCTCAGACTCGCGAACATGTTCTCTTGGCAAGACAAGTTGGTGTGCCAAAAATAATCGTTTTTCTAAACAAGTGCGATATGGTTGATGATAAAGACATGATTGATCTAGTCGAGGAAGAAATTCGTGAACTCTTAACAAAGCAAGGTTTTGATGGGGCGAATGCTCCTGTCGTAAGAGGTTCAGCTCTAAAAGGTCTTGAGGCTAAAGATTTAAATGATGAATGGGCAAAGAAAATTCTCGAGCTTGTTAATGCTCTTGATACCTATATTCCGATTCCAGTTCGTGATACAGCTAAGCCTTTCCTTATGCCTGTCGAAGACATTTTCTCAATTGAAGGCCGAGGAACGGTTGTAACTGGAAAGATTGAAAGAGGAGTAGTAAAAGTGGGTGAAGATGTGGAAATTGTCGGAATCAAACCCACTCAAAAATCAACAGTCACGGGTATTGAAATGTTTAATAAAAATCTTCAAGAAGGTATGGCTGGAGACAACGCAGGTATTCTTCTACGAGGTTTGAAAAAAGAAGACATTACTCGTGGGCAAGTTCTTTGTAAGCCGGGTACAACTACTCCACATGATAATTTTACTGCTGAAATATACGTATTAAAAAAGGAAGAAGGCGGACGCCACACCCCTTTCTTTAAAGGATACAAACCTCAGTTTTATATTCGAACGACGGATGTAACTGGTGATGTTACCCTAGCTGAAGGCACAGAGATGGTTATGCCTGGAGATACAGTAAAAATTACTGTCAAATTAGTTACCCCGGTTGCATTGGAAGAAGCGCAGAGATTTGCTATTCGCGAAGGGGGGAAAACTGTTGGTGCGGGGGTAGTTACTAAAATTCTTGGTTAATAAATTCTAAAAGTGGTTCAATGACAACATCAGAAAAAAAAGTGAAAAAACCGAAGGTAGTTAAAGTTGTAAAAACACTAAAAGCTCCTAAAATACCAAAAGTTTCTCTCAAAAAAGAAAAAGGAGAGGATGGTAAGGTGGTGCTTCGCATTCGGGTTCGTGCTTACGAGAGCAAGATTCTGGATGCTTCAGTAAAACAAATTATGGATACAGCTCTTCGTTATGATGCCACTATTGTTGGACCTGTGCCGTTGCCCACGGAAATAAAAAAATATACAGTTAATCGATCCCCTTTTATTTATAAGAATACCAGGGAACAGTTTGAAATTCGAGTACATAAAAGATTAATTGATATTATAAATCCAAACCCAAAGACAGTTGAAGCTCTTACCAATTTATCACTTCCTTCCGGCGTAGATATCGATGTGAAGATGCTCTAAATTAATTTATAAAGCAAAAAGATGAAATTTATTCTTGGAACAAAAGAGAATATGACGGAATATTTTTCCGAAAACGGCGTGGTCATTCCAGTGACAATACTTTCTGCTGGACCTGTAACAGTAACTAGGGTTTTTGAAAAGTCTAAAGATGGCTATAATTCTGTCCAAGTAGGTTTCGGAACACAAAAAAAAGAAAGAATTAGTAAAAGTTCAGCTGGCGCCATGAAAGGCGGTTTTTATAAAACTCTGAAAGAGTTCAGACTCAAACCGAGTGATAAAATAGACGCAAAAGAAGGCGACATTATTGATGTTTCAGTGTTTGAGCCTGGAGACAAACTTCAAGTCTCTAGTATATCAAAAGGTAAAGGTTTTCAGGGTGTTGTGAAGCGTCACGGTTTTCATGGTGGTCCGCGTACTCATGGTCAAAAACATTCAGAAAGAGAACCTGGATCAATTGGAGGAGGTTTGCGAACTCATGTTCCCAAAGGAATGAGAATGGCGGGTAGAATGGGCGGGGATCGCATTACCCAAAAAAATTTGAAAGTTGTTTTTGTAGATAAAGAAAATAATATAATGCTTGTGAAAGGAGCGATTACAGGCAAGCGTGGAAGTTTAGTGGATATTATTAGCAGGTAAAGAAAAAGTTAGATAAGTTTTTTTGTTCACAGCGAAAACTTATCTAACTTTTTCTTTAAAAACAATGGAAGCAAAAATATACAATCAAAAAGGTACAGTTGCGGGGGAAATAATTCTTCCAGCAAAAGTTTTTGCTGCCAAGTGGCGCAGTGATTTAGTGCATCAAGTTGTAGAAGGTATGCGTAGCAATAAGCGGGCAGGTACGGCTGACACCAAAGATCGTGGAGAAGTTCGTGGTGGAGGCAGAAAGCCTTGGAAACAAAAAGGAACAGGGCGAGCGCGACACGGATCTTCCAGAAGTCCGATTTGGGTTGGTGGAGGTGTAACTCATGGTCCACTTGCCGAAAAAAATTATAAGAGAAAGATTTCAAAAAAAATGCGTGCACAAGCACTTTTTTCCGTCCTCTCTAAAAAATTAAAAGATAATGAAATACTTTTTGTTGATTCGCTAGAAATGTCAAAGATAAATACGAAGGGAGCAGTAGAAGTAATAAACAATTTAACAAAAGCAGGAAATTTTAAAAATATAAAAACAAAAAAACCGAAAATTTTAATGGCTCTCTATGAACATAACGAAAAGACAGAAAAGAGCTTTAGAAATATTTCAATTCTTGATACGGTATTTTTGAAAAATATAAATCCGTTAGGCGTTTTGAATTATAAATATTTAATGGTAGAGAAGCCGACAGAGAGTGTTGCGTTCTTAACAAGTAGAGGATAAAAAAATGAAAACTATCATCAAAAACCCAAGAGTCACCGAAAAAGCATCTTTTGCTCAAGAACAAAATGTTTATGCTTTTGATATTTCTTCTTCAGCAAATAAAACAGAAATCAAGAAGACTATTTTCGCACTTTACAAAGTAAAACCCATCAAAGTAAATATTTTATCAATACCCAGAAAAAATATTATTTCCAAAGGAAAAGCTGGAGTACGGGGCGGAGGTAAAAAAGCTTTTGTCTATTTAAAAAAGGGCGACAAGATCGAATTTGTATAATATGAAAACCTATAAACCGACAAGTAAATCAAGGAGACAAATGACCAATGTATCTTATCGTGGAGTTTTAACAGCGTCTTCACCCACCAAATCGTTGACTCATGGTTTTAGACGTTCAGTAGGACGCAACAGTCAAGGACGCATTACCATGCGACATAAAGGTAGCGGACATAAACGTCTTTTTCGCGAGGTTGATTTCTTATACAACAAGAAAGAAATTCCAGCAACAATAAAATCTATTGAATATGATCCAAATCGTTCAGCCTTTATCGGATTAGCTGTTTATAAAGATGGAGAAAAAAGATACGTAGTATTACCAAAGTCTGTCAAACCCGGTGATATTTTTATTGTATCTTCCAAGGCACCACTGACAGCTGGCAACCGGCTCCCTTTGAAAGAAATTCCAGTTGGAACTTTTGTTTATAATGTTGAAATAAAAACTAATGGTGGTTCAAAAATCGGTCGTTCTGCGGGAATTTTTGCGCAAGTCGTTGCGAATGCTGATGGATACACCAATTTAAAAATGCCTTCATCTGAAATTCGGAAAATAAATGAAAATTGTTGGGCATCTATTGGCACGGTTTCAAATGAAGAACATCATTTGGAAAATTATGGCAAGGCCGGACGCAGTCGCTGGAAAGGAATTAGGCCAACAGTTCGTGGTACTGCTATGAACCCTGTAGATCATCCTTATGGAGGTGGAGAAGGTAGACAAGGCCGTGGAACAAAACGTCCGAAGACGATGTGGGGCAAGGTGACCGGCGGACGCAAAACCCGTGGTCCAAAGAAATATTCGAATATTTTTATAGTTTCTCGCAGAAAGACTGGGAAGAATAAATAATCTTAGCTTGCTTTATTTTATATATATTGTATCATTTTAATGAACCGTTAGTGTTTTTTACATTCGTTCGGAGGGACTATGCACAACCGTCGACTGGGGGGCAGAGATCATGATCGGGACATGCTCGATGAAGCGAAGAGCTTCAATCGAAAACCCGACACAATTCGTCGACCACCCCCCACGGATCCACCGAATCGGTGGGTCATGAGAGAGGCTCCCCTCAAATCCGTGCGCTCGGCACCGCCGTCGGACGCGTGTCAGTGGGGAAGGAGCCCGCGTTCCAGCTCTCGCCGTCGGTAGCTTTGTTTTTGTAAGTTATCATGAGACGTTCGCGTCTCATTTAGCCTCCGACGCAATGCGTGTCGGGGGCCTTGATTTTTTGTGAGACCACTTTGTGTGGGTCTCCAGGGCCGTCGTTTCATGCGTCGGTCCTTCTTTTTCAATTTGACATTTTATCCTAATTTGCTATTATAAAACCAAGCTCGTTAGGAGCTTTTTTTATGACCAGATCAATCAAAAAAGGTATATACGTAGATGAAAAGCTCTTAAAAAAGATTGCTGGTAAAAACCCACTTCAGACTCCAACTATTAAAACTTGGAAAAGAGCGTGTGTTATATCCCCCGAAATGCTGGGTTTTACTTTTGGTGTTTATAATGGAAAAGTTCATGTGGAAGTTCTTGTCACTGAAGATATGGTTGGACATAGGCTTGGAGAATTTTCGCCGACCAAGAAATTTATGAAGCACGGCGGAAAGATGCAGAAAGAGCTTGAACAAAAGAAGAAAGAAGCTGAAATAACTCAAGCCAAAGGAGCGACCGCTGCCGCTGCTGATGCAAAAACTAAGAAATAAAAAATCGAAATGAAAGCATTTTTAAAAAATTATAGACAATCTCCAAGAAAAGTTCGTCTAGTTGCTGGACTCATAAGGGGGAAAAATGTAGCAGAAGCTGTTGCAGAACTTGATTTTTTAGCGAAGCGCGCGGGGTTACCGATAAAGAAACTTTTACTTTCTGCGGTTTCTAATGCAAAACAAATGGGAATGAAGGAAGAAAATTTATTTATAAAAGAATTACGAGTAGATAAAGGTATTACAATGAAAAGAATGATGCCCGCAGCCATGGGTACAGGACACAGGATAAATAAACGTACAAGTCATTTAAATTTAGTGTTGGCGGAAAAAAGTATAAAAGCAAAGTCGGTAAAGAATTTGCTTAAAAAAGTAATTAAAAAATAATATGAGTAAAATCGTTCATCCATATGCGCATAGATTAATTATATTGAGAGACTGGAAGTCTCGCTGGTTTGCCGACCCGAAAAAATATGTCGCTTATTTAAGGGGAGACGTTCTTATACGAGAATATTTGGAAAAGAAGTTGCGTGGCATGTATATTTCCACAATTGAAATTGAAAGAAGCAGAAAAGCCACTCGATTTATCATTAGAACTTCTCGCCCCGGTCTAATTATCGGACGCAATGGCGAAGGAGCGACAAAACTCAAGGAAGATATTTTAAATAAAATGGGTAAGTTGAAGATTGTAAAGCCGGAAGATTTTAAACTTGAAATTATTGAGGTTTCAAATCCCGAAGCTGATGCTGCAATTGTGGCCTACATGATTGCCGAGGGACTAGAGAAAAGAATGCCATATCGTCGAGTTATTAAAACAATAATTGAAAAAGTAATGACAGCTCGTGGGGTAGAGGGTGCGAGAATAGTACTGTCGGGTAGATTGGGTGGAGCCGATATTGCTCGTACGGAGGAACTTAAGCGTGGCTCTATTCCGCTTCAGACCTTTCGCGCGGATATCGATTTCAAGCGTGAGCGTGCTACATTGTCTTACGGTGTTGTTGGCATCAAGGTTTGGATTTATCGCGGTAAAATTTTTGCTGACAGAAAATCTGCTCGTGCAGACGGAAGAGAAGTTCCAATTAATGATAAAAAAGCATTAAAGATGGATTAAATATAT